>Ga0308167_1000950_pt1 | contig 40614 bp, 43 predicted proteins | sample PhyCR1_2_FD_202138 | JGI IMG/M metagenome (GOLD analysis project Ga0308167, IMG submission 202138) | Phyllosphere microbial communities from UC Gill Tract Community Farm, Albany, California, United States - DLSLRC.R1 | ecosystem: Host-associated > Plants > Phyllosphere > Unclassified | place... | reverse complement strand
TCAGGCTACGAGGATATTCGCAGTCGCCCGAAGGCGTTTCTCACAGACCGCTGAAACTTTGGTTGGCACTCACCCGAAGGCGCTTCTCACAGAGTGCTGAAGCATTGGCTGGTTGTCCGAAGACAACAAGTAAGCCTGTTCATTTTCGAATCAAAATGGCACTATGTCAACCATATAAATATATATAGTTATTCTATTACAAAAGAGTAGAAACTCTGTAAGCCCGAACACCACCAAGAGAATGAATACAGAATATTACCCGAGGTAAACATGAACTCATTTGTAACCACACGAACTAAGAAAGTATTTGAAAATATTAAAATCAGTAAGTACATAGTCCAAGACCCTTTGCTATCTGACTGCATTGGTATGGGAAGGGCAAACTCTGGAGATTACAGTAGGGTTCAGGGATTTAATTGTGGAAAAGATTTTGGCTATGCGCTACTCACCTATTTTACATCAAGGGCGCTTAATATCCAGAGAATGCCTTACTGTGAAGACCGTATTTATAATAAATTCCACTTCCGAAATAAACATGAAAATGAAATTCTACAATCCCTGGATGAAGAAAGGGTCAGTGAGATTTGCAGGGAAATTCATGAAATTTATATGCATACTCAAAGGCATCTTCAGCAAGCAGGACTAGATGATGTGAACTTATGCCGTGAATTAAGAGGAGGCGATGCAAATAACTACATTAAAAGCATACTAGTAAGGAAGGCTGCATCAGAGATGTTGGGAAAGGACCACATGCATATAGAAATGGACTCCCTGAATTCTTTTGGTGACGCAGGTGAATATTTAGGGGCCATATCCCTCCAGTTAGGAATTCCGGCAAAAGATATTCTCTACTGTTATAAATTCATAGAATCAAAACATACTAATTCTTGGTTGGTTGAACCTGGGGAGTGGGTGGTAATAAACAGATCACCGAACGGACTAGTTAAGCTACCAACATCCAGTGTTATTGTCAGAGATGACAAATGGTATAATGATATATTGAATGGAATAAATGTAAAATCAGCAGTGGATTACTTATCCAAGGACTCACCCTTGGTATTAAGGGGTGACTATTCGTAAACAATTTAAATGGTCGCAGCCCTGTGAGAGCTGCGACCGTTATGTACGAACCATCATATTCACGAATACAGTTGATAAAATTTTAAATTAATAAAACCCCGCATACTAAATGCAATTAATCCGTTACTCCACATCACCTTTGAAATAGACTTGCTTAATATAACGACCTCGGCCATCACCATGGCCCAAATCCATCGATACCAATGCCTCTGCTTCTACGCGACTCATTCCATTTTTAACATGATAAGTCACCGCATCACGTGAATACGCGTATCGCAAACTATGGGGAGCATCTTTCCCTGTCATTCCAGCTTCACGAACAATATTTCTGTACCGTTCTATTGCTGTATGCAATGAAGGCTTATCAATCAGTTTCCCATTGTGTTCATCACAATGTTTTATTGCCGCCTCTAAAATAGATAAAACCTTCTCACGATTAAAAATGGTCGTATCGCGAGGACGACCTCCTTTCGTGCCAAACACAACCCGAACACGCTCATCTCCATTAATTAAAGCCTGCCGCCATGTTTTTAATGACTTTGCTGACTGAACCGTTTCTTCCGTTCGCAAACCTACATAGCGAGACAACTGAACACCCAATGCTACCCCTGCATCTTTTTTTAAGACGTGATTTATGACAGCAGTTAACTTTTCATCCGAAATAGGGGCTTTTGTTCCATCACGGTTAGCACCTGAAATCCCTAAAGCCTGGTTACTCAATTTCTCATGGTTGGGATCGGCCAGTTTATTCCGGCCCGCAACTGACATGATTGAGCGCACAGCTGCCATCTCGTTTTGCAATGTACGGAGCGACAGGTTTTCAGCCTGCCGGCTATGAATGTATTTTTCGATATGAGCCGTCTTGATGTGTTTTACATCACGAATTTGAATATTTAACTTTGCCAGACGTTCAGAAAAACGTTCTGCAATTCTGGAACGGTCAGCAACGGTTTTAAAACTCCCTCGTCCCTGACGAGCTAGCGTGACAAGTTGTTTTCCCAGCTGTTTACCGAATCTGGACATCTTAACATCTCCAATGGGATACACGTCCTTCTGCTTTAAAAGAAGCAGGCGGATCTGTACCTCAGTAATTTCAACCCCGACGACACGGTTGCTTTTGCGCTTCCTGCGTCTCGACTGGTATCTGTGCATCGGGGCGGCGAAATGTTGAGTTCTTGCGAGGCACCCCAGATCTCTGATCCGTTTGCTGCTAATGCAGAGCTGACTTTCGTCAAGCTGCCTCCAACACTACTGTCCGTAGTGTCGCCATCGATACCGAGTCGATTTCCTCCTTTTAGATAGTGAAACGTTCAAAACGGTTTTCCCGTCGTAATTACGTTGAAGTGAATGAGTGTTTAAAACCGTACTGACACGGACTACATGTTGGTCAGATGGTAGTAAAGCGTTGAAAGCCACGTCGTGCGTGGGTTGAGACGTTATGCGCTACGCGCGTCACTTGGTAGTGTCTTCGCCACTTCGCAAGTGACGCGCGCTCCTCTGCTCCTAATGAGACTCACGTAAGCGGCCAAATGTACCCAATGGCCTTATACGTGCGTTCAAAAGTCGCATCGTCAGCAACACGGAATAAAATATAATAAAATCAATTCATTGAAGCGTAGAACATCGCCATAGCGAGTTCTATAACTGAAAAACGTAATACATACGTTATTGGTGAAAGGAACCGTACCAGGACTGGCGCGGTTGAGTCGCAAATGAACCTTCATCACTGCCGTGATCTCCGTTCTCAAAGGGTAAACGGAGGTACCGCCATATGGGCATCCTCTTCCAGGCTACGAGGATATTGTGACCACCCGAAGGCGTTTCTCACAGGTCACACGAAACATTGGATGGCACTCACCCGAAGGCGTCTCTCACAGAGTGCTGAGACATTGGTTGGTCGTCCGAAAACGACAATACAACTCTAGTAGGTTAAGCGATCCTACAGAATCCCGTCAATCACTTGGCTTGATCTTGTTCGCCAGTTAACAACGTTGAAATTGTTCGCATCCCCTTTAGGGTCTTATATCACTGGCCTGACAACGCCGCCGTAGCTGCCAGATGCGGCGGTAGCCAAAACGCCTGCGCTCAAGTGCCAGCTCAGTGATGCGCCCTGATAAATGTGCATAATCAGCCGGACACTGAGCCTCATAACGGCAGGTCGACAGGGACAAACCAGAGAGTTAGCGGGTACGACGTTGCAACAGGCCGGTCGCATCACACATAAACTCAACTGCTTCCCGCTTCTGGTCTGTCGTCAGTACGTTCGCCCCAGAGCAACCTGGAGTGCCTCTTTGTCCAGCACGGCTTCGGTAAGCAACACCTGGAGTCTGGCGTTCTCTTCCTAAAGCGCCTGCGGGGGTTTAACCTCGGGCATCTCCATACTTCTTACGACAAGTGTAAAAGGTGGCGTCGGAAAAACGCTTCTTCATGGGGATGTCCCCATGTGGCTTATGAAGACATTACGAACATCGCAGTGTATTAATCAACGGGGAGCAGGTCGACTGTTATAGTTAAGTAAGCTATTGTTATTGAAAATTTTCCATATGTTATTCATAATGAGTTGTATACAAAGCAGGCGCTATGTCTGAGGGCGGTAGCGTTCTAATATAAGAATGACGCCTAAGTTATATATTCTATACCGTTTCTAGTTTTGCTACGACTAGTATCTTTCATCATTATCCGGTAATGAAAAAATTATGTAGGTGAGATGAGGTAGTTTAAATTAATCTGATATTAATTTATAAATAGCATTTTGCGAGAGGAACTAAGGTGAGTTCAAATAAGTCTCGATATACCGATCTTCTTACAGATATAGACCATCACAAAGCTAATATTTGGTCAGTATATCTGGATTTGCAAAAGTGGCGAGATTTTCAAGCAAGCTGCCCCATGACATGGACCCGCTTGAGATTTACAAAGGGGAATCGACCTTTAATACCTAAAGAGAGAGGAATCTATGCATTTACTGTTGCATTAGATCCCTCTCCACTGCCTGAACATGGATATATTCTCTATATGGGAATAACTGGCGATGAATCTGAAAGTAATCTTTATAAAAGATATGGTCAATATCTTGGCACACAAAAAAGGCCAAGGGTTTACAATATGTTGAAGCGATGGGATGGCGATCTTTTTTTTAGTTTTGTACCTATTCCTGATAAAAGGCTGAGTCTTAGTAAGATTGAAAATGCTTTTTTATCTGCGATTCGCCCCCCCGTTAATGAAAGAGATTTTGAAGCTAGTGTATCCTGTGCAAGGAGGGCTGCATTTTGATTAAGCCACAAAAATTACTATTACCGGCATTAAGAGGTTTCATTGGAGATTGGGTATACTATTCGTGTTTGATGCCTATTCCAGAATTAGCCGCACGAGTTGAATATGCTCAAGATATTCATTACGATGATGCTTTGTCAAAGATGATTCAGCGTAGCTTAGAAGGTCCAAGGGCTGAGCATATCGCAACATATCTTGATAAAACCAAAGAAAGATTTTTTAATTCGCTTGTGCTTGCTACTTATGATGGTTCTCCTGAATGGCTAGAGATTAATACTTTTAGAGCAACAAATGATAAAAGTCTTAATGAACTACTGAGCGAAGATATTAATGACTCCATAGGCTTTTTGAGCTTGTCTGGTCACGAACATATTTTTGCCGTTGATGGGCAGCATAGATTGGCTGGTATTAAGAAAGCCATCTCTAATAAATCTAAATTTGGAGACGAGAGACTTCCTGTTATATTCATCGCGCACAGTGAGGAAAAAAGAGAACGTACAAGGCGATTATTTACAACATTAAATAAAACAGCAAAGCCGGTAAAAAAAGGTGATATAATTGCATTGGACGAAGATGACACAATGGCAATAATTTCACGCAGATTAATAGAAACTAATAATTGGTTTTCATCACCAAAAATTTTAGTTAATTCAAGTGAAAATATACCTTCAACAAATAGAGTTTGCCTCACAACAATTTCTAACTTATATGATGTTTTAAAATTAATTTTTAAGCATAAAATTGGTGAGAAAAATGATCTGCGCCTTCGTTTTTACCGCCCCACGGATAATGAGTTAGACGGTTATTATAAATATGCCGAAAGGTATTTTGAATCTATTTCTAATGTATTCCCAGAAGTGAAAGAACTATTCCTTTCAACAGAGCCAGCATTGGTTACACAAAAATATAGAGGAGAACATGGCGGTCATCTTCTTTATAGACCAGTAGGATTGTTAATATTTACAAGTGTAGCTATCTCATATTCACGATATCATGATATATCATTGAATGAAGCAGTTGAAAAATTATCATACTTACCTACGCAAATTAATTCAAACCCATATCGAGGTGTAATTTGGGACCCAGACAGAAAAAAAATGATATCAACAGGTAAAAAAACCATGACAGATTTGTTGACATATTTAGTCGGTCTTCCAGTAAGCATTGAAAAACTGAGTGCCTCATATGCAAAAGCATTAGGTGAGACAGGGACAATAAATTTGCCAACTAAAATATTTAATTGAGGGTGGTGTTGAAATGTACATGGATCAGATAATCTGTAAAAAAATTCTTGTTGATAATATATTTTTGGATCCTAATAACCCAAGATTCTGGACGCATTCAAACAGATTGATAGTGAAAGATAAAAATATAGTAGATGAACAGAAACAATTAAAAGCCAAGCAAGAAATAGATTTGCATGGGATAGATGACCTCTATAATAGTATTCTACGAAATGGTTTCCTTTTGCTTGATAGAATTGTTGTTCGCCCTATCTCTGGATTGGAAAATAAGTATGTCGTGGTGGAAGGTAATCGCAGATTCAGGTCTTTAACAAAACTTAGAAGTGACATTTCAAATAATGAGGTATCAGGAGAGGAAATAAATGATGACTTATTAAATAAGCTATATAGTCAAACAAATGAAATTGAGGTTCTTATATATAATGGAGATGGTAAGGATGATATATCATGGATGCTTCAAGGAATTAGACATATTAGCGGGATCAGGTCCTGGGAACCTGCGCAGAGAGCTAAATTAGTTGCAGAACAAGTTGATAAAGAAAATAAAAAACTAGGTGTCGTAGGACAACAATTCGGGCTGTCCGCCCAAGCCACTGGGAGATTATATAGAACATACAAAGCTCTTTTACAAATGAGATGCCATGAGGAATTTTCATCCAAAGCACGTAATGATTATTTTTCTTTATTTGAAGAGGTGCTGAGAAATAGTGCGATGAAGGAGTGGCTTTCTTGGAATGAAAATGAGAAATGTTTTAAAGACTCAAATAATCTAAATCGATTTTACTCATGGATATCACCTGACGAAGAAAACAAAAATATACGCAGGATTAATGATCCAAAACAGATAAAAAGCATTTCTTATTTAATTGAAAACCATCACAATTCTTTGATTGATGATTTTGAAACATATACATTGTCAATCGAGGAAGCTAGGGTAAAGGCTACAGAAAACGATCCCAAGCCTAAAGATTGGAGAAGGATCATTTTAACAACTAGAGAATTACTTGGAAATTTACCTCAATCTGTTTTAATTGATGATGGTATGGAGTTTATAGAAGAGTTAAATAAATTGTCAGAAATAATTGAGACAAGAAAAAAAATGGCTAAAATAGCAACAGCCACTTGAATATTTGATAACTTAAAGCCACTTCTTATTGAGGTGGCTCTTTCATAATAATTTATTATTTTTCATCAGAGCTTAGGGCAAACGACAAATCTTTTAACGATTTATAGTTTCTCAAAGCTGCAATCCCATCCTCAACATGTGCTGCCCACGCCTTAACAAGCATCTTCTGCTCCATCTGCGGATAAAGCATCTTCAATACTAATTCTGTAGTTTTTAATGTTTCCCCCAGCCAAGTAATTTTATCCAGCACCAGAGAGCCATCTAGCTTTTTGATATCCAGTTCGGGCGAATATCTAAACTCACTCCCCACTGAGCGGAAAAACGCTAGTCGGGCTGCAATATTGGGAGTGAGCCCTGTATACCCTTTTAACTTTTTTAGGTGGTCTTCAGTCTGACGACTAAGTACCATTCGATTCGGGAGCATCAGACTGCCTCCTTAGTTAATTCCCAGAAATAACCGGGTTTCAGCGCAGATGATTTGGTATGTGCATTAAACACAATCTCATAAGCATGAGAAATATCATCACGCAATCGATCGACGAAATAACGCTCGTCTACTTCAGTATCGGTGGATAGCAGCACAACCTGGTGGCTGGCCTCCGGGAAATAATGATTAATCAACTTATCCCGATGCTGAGAATCCAGACGTCCTAACGGCGTATCAATAATTACCGGGAAATCACGCCCAGAGGTTTTTGCCAGTGCCTCAAGAATAGCGATCGCATAAATCTGCTTTTCGCCCGCAGAAAGCAGCTTACGATTAATTACCGAACCCTTTTCATCCACCAGTTCAACATCAAATGTCTGTGGATTTATGTGCGCATTAAGCTGTAAATCCTCTTTACGAGCAAGTTTGTGGTAGGCAATTTCAAAGTTAGCAGATAATTTTTTCACTCGCGCTTGCGTCAACACATCGCTGTAGTAATCGAGCAGGTTAATGGTCTCCTGCGCATTTTTAAATGCGCTGCTCAAACCATGTTGGCTACGGGTGATGTCATGTGCTTTCTGTACCTGACGAACACAGTCCAGTTGCTGCTGTTTCGTCCGTTTAGCCTCTTCCAGCAACGAGCGATATTTTTGCCGCTGTTTTTCACGCTTATGATCGAGATCACGTAATGCTGCAAAGAGATCCATTAGCTGCTCGTCTTCCGGGGCGCGAGCAATGTTAGCAGCGGCCTGCTCCAGTTGTTGTTCAATATCCGCTAATTGATGGCGGTACATATCAAAACGCTGCCAAGCTTTTTTGCTGTCCTGCTCAATTGATTGCTGGAGCATACCAGCTTCACGTTCAGAAATATCAAACAGCAAATCACCTTTTGGTTTGGCTGCCATATATGCGTCCAAATTATTAGTAATCGCTTCGGTCGCAATGGCTCTGGTGCTGCTCTCACTGCTGGAACGGAACGCGATATCATTTTTGAGTTGAGTTAAAAATTGATTTAACTCCGTCTCAAAATTTTTCGCCTGCTTAATCTGTGCTTCATGGGCAATTTTTTCCAGCAACCGCGATAACGTATCAGGCGCTAACGCATAGGGCAACGATCCATCGCATTCCTGTCGTAACGCTTTTTCCAGACGCTCTTTTTCTTTTAACAGCGTTTCAACTTTCTGTTTTTCCTGTGCTTTGGTCTGGGCAAATGCGCCGCCCTGCGCATTTAACAATCCTTCATGGCGAATAATGTCCTGGGATAAAAATACAATCCGAGAGTTGACGAAATCGGCCTCTTCCAGCAATTTCTCTGCCTGACCGGCAAGCGTTATAATCTTTGTCTCAAGCGCTTCGACCTGCTGTTGCTGGGAGCCAACCAACTGCGCGGTTTGCTGGCGTTTGACAAAAATCATCAGGTCATTTTGCAGTCTGGCGATCAGATCCAGTCCCAACAAACGACGCACCGCTGTACGCAGAATATTGCCGGATTCATCTTCCGCCAACTCTGCTATCTTCTCTCCATCAAAAAAGAAAAGATCGGCAACACCGTGAGGAATTAATTCATTCAAAAACCCCTGGCACTGATCATAACTGAGTTCACTACGCGGTTGTCCATCCTGCTGCAAAGAGAGACGATCTTTCTTTCCTTTCTTCCAGCTACGCGTGACGGTGAATTCAGTCTCATGGCCGTTTTGGTTGTAGGTAAAGGTCAGTTCTACTGCGGCCTCATCCGGACGCTCTGCTGTATACGTCCCGTTGTGCACCAGCGCTCCGAGTTGTTCAACATACTCCTGCTGCTGCATTGCCGCGCCAAACGCTAAACGCCCATACAGTGCCAGTCGAATTGCCGACAAAATAGATGTTTTCCCTGCACCATTTAAACCACCAAATAGAATAATCGGACGAGGGTTTACTTCATGCGGACGCTTTCTGGGAGCCAGATCGATGGTGTGTGTGCCGCAAAATACGCGAAAATTATGTAATACTAGTTGCTTAATGAGCACGTTCATTTTCCTCATCGATAAGCACAGACGATTCGCCCGCATCGATAATTCTGCGCTGTAAAGTCTGGAGTTCAGCTTCTAGCTTATCCACCTCGTCCTGATGAATATCCCGATCGTTGCGTTTTTGCAGCGTTGCCTGTTGCTGCTGGATCTCTTCCAGGCTGCCCCAGTCCTGCTTCAAAATTGTGCCGAGCTTGTCAAAAACTCCCTGACGACGACTTAACCCTTCCATCGAGGTTTCCAGCTCAATCAGTTTCATCACCATTTCAGGTACTACGTCAAACCTTTGCGTTATCTGCACCAGCAACTCAGCATCGCTGGCATCAAAGCGCGACTGATCGTCAACCACCCAATTCAGATCCTGCTGATATACCTCGCGGTAAATCCCCGGCAAAGTGTCGTACCAGTCTGGCTCATTAGGATCTTTCAACCACTCCTGGCGGATAGCATGTAGCTCCGGCTGGGTAATTAACGTAATCGTGTGGCCCTGGGCGTTTAAATCACGCTCAATTTCCAGTAAGTCTTTTAACCACTGCTGGCGATATTTGAGCCAGTAGGGGCCAGGAACATGCTTACGCTCTGCACTGCGATCTTCGCCGTCTTTAGCGTACTGATAGCTCACCTTACCGGTGCGGCGTTTATAGTTGCGATAGGTGTCTTTATTCACCGGATCGGTGGTAAACGCCAGCAGATCACGATATTTCAGCAATGGCGACATCCATTCTTCGCCGTTTTTGATCAGACTTTCCATCGCTTTATCTTTGGTGACTACGGTACAGGTCCAGCAGCCAAAGCGAGAGTTCCCGCAAGAGGGGGTACTTTCATCGATCACCAAGGGACACTCACCCTGAGCAGAAGAGTCCATATACAGCGTCCACAGAGGACGGTTGTTTCCACCCCACGGGCTTTCCCATTCGTCGACATCTTCAGGAGCATAGCGGAACGCGCCGCGCAGCAGTTTCCATACGTCTTCTACATCCCAGGTATCAATAGGGGTATAGATAAACGCATTTGCCAGCGTGGTATGCCGGGCCAGGCGTGAGCCATCAATTTTGTGCTTTGCGATGACCTGCGCACGGGAGGCACTCTCGCTACTACGTGAGCCGAGGACAACAATCACTTCATCAAACTGGCTGACCTTATCTTTAATAAAGTCACTCACCGGATTGATTTTCATACGCTCGGTACACCAGCGAAAACTACGGGTTGGGGCCGGATAACCTTTCCCCAGTAAATTGACCCAGAAGGTTTCATTAGTTTTAGGCGTGACTGCATGTTGAGTTATCGGCAGTCGATTACGCTTTGCGCCTGCTTCAATCTGCAACATTGTTTTCTTAATTAAATCTACTACCACTGGCGTTTCCACCAGCGTATCGGATGACACCAAAAAAACATCTTTGCTGCGCATTTCCGGGGGTAGGCCGAGCAGGGCCAGATACACCAGCGTGATCACGGCGGAAGAATCTTTCCCGCCGCTGTAGCCAATTACCCACGGACGCTTATCCGCACAATAAATTCTTTGAATCTCAGCAACATATTCGGCCAGAGGACGTCCAGCGAACTGCTCCTGATTAATAAAATCTTCGTATTCGGCCAAATCGTAGGCCTGAACTAATTTACTCATGAGACAACCATTTGAGCTTCAAGCTCCTGTTCTTCAGGAGTGAGGGGGATTGAGAGCGCGGTTTTTAGCGCATTACAGGTGAGCTGGATCGCCGTACTGGTTTTACTCAGTTTGCCGTGCTGCATCGCACGTTTGACGAGATCCGGGTTGTTTCTGCGCCAGTTAAAAGTTTTAAGTGCGGCTATTTTCTCCGGCCATTGCTCAGGATAATCCGTTAGCAGGGTATATCCCAGTTGCCCAAGTGCCTGCAATCCAATGCCATGAGCGTGAACATAATCTTGTCGTAACTGAACCGGTGAAACCTCTTTTTTAGCCGCTAGCTGCCAATCCGGCATCACGCTAAAAATAGCTTGCCAATATTGGGTAGCAATTTGGGTGCATTCCTCAAAGTTGTTCTCTTTGGGATCTTTACCTAACAATGCGCGGGTAGCCTGCTTGATGCTGCTCAACGTAAATAACTTATTCGACCGCTGACTGATGCCAGATTTTTCCAGTTCTGTCATCCCAACAAACGGCTCTATGGACATCGCCAGGTAACGTGCCAGATTTGAACTGGCATCGCGGTGATCGTATAGAGACGCCAGCGACGGGCTGGGGCGAATGGCGTATTTATTCAGATCGGCGAACATCTGCTGGCTGCGTTTTAACCCTTCATCGACAAAAAACAGCACCGGAATATTATCCTGCCCCAGTTCCGGGCGAGCGTCTAAAGCGTCTTCAATTGCTTTACGGCGATGCTGGCCGTCATTAATGAGGATTTGTGCATCCATTGGCACACATAACGTCCCCAGATTGTTTGTACCTGGGTGCTCATCAAACTGGACGTCAACAGCGATGGACGCTGTTAGTGCAGAAAACACATAATCTTTCGGGTTTTCCAGAAGATAACGAACCATTTCGGGGATACGTGATTTATTCAGCGTGCGTTGTGCGCGTAGCTCAGGAGGGACGTCATTTTCATCAAAGCTGAATATTTTGGGTATGATGCGCATCGGGCATGTGGCGATGTAGAAAGGACGACCAGCCTGAATGCCACGTATAGCTGGAAACGAATAGCAGTAATGTGCATCAATACTAGCCATGCTGTAATCCGTAAAAAATTTAATGAATTGAGTTACGTGATATTTTACGTAACACCGGATAAGAATTACAGCATTTTCACGTAATAAATTGCGTACCATCTTGCGACATACCCACAATTTAGCTCTACACCCAATACATTTGTGCAGATACGGTCTATCTTGCAGAACTCTCCCTTTTCCCTAGGGTCAATGACCTACAGCTCATCCAGTAGTTTTGTCAGCACAATATTATCCGTCAGCTGTTACCTCTGTTACCCTGATTTGCCAACACCATTTCAGCCAAATTCTAGCTCACTACAACCACTACAGGAAAGAGTTTGCCTTAAGCAATAACTGGCGCATCACCGAACACAAAAAGGCTTGGCCGCTTACGGCCTGATGAGCTAAGTGAATAGCAATTGATTGTTATTTAAGCTACGATGGGGTCAGGTTATCATCTGGCTAAGGAGTGATGATGAACGAAACAAGTCAGCACCACGCCTATCAGCGTGGTGTACGCATGGCAAGCCTGTGGAAGCGTCTTAAAGGTACGATTTTGAATTGGGACTCGTTCTGGCTGACAAAGGCTCGTAAATACAACCTACCTGCCTGGTTAGGCCATATGCCTGTCGCCGTCGCATTACTGGGTTCACTCATCATTATGTTGGTAGGTGGCGCGATCATTACGGGCGCTCTGCTTTTCATCTGGGCGATCGCGTTCATTCTTCAACAAGTCGATCAAACAGACTCTCATGAGAATGACGCGAACTATTTTGATTCACATACCGACAATGACGCTTTGGCAGAATATAGAGATGGCGATCAAGGTTATGGATTATATTGCGGATCTTACCGAATAGACCTCGATGATGATTGATAAGGGATGAGCTACTATCCCTTATCAAGGTGAATATGAATTAAAGTCTTGCTGATTTTTTCAACGCATCTACAGCTTGCCCACCTGTATCATGAGCTTTCTTTGAACCTGCATTTACCGCATTACCAATCGCTTGCCCGACACTCACGCCAGCCCATGACAACGCACCAAGCCATACCGCAGGTAACACTACAAACATTGTCCCCATTACCAGGTTCATAATCAGGTCATCGGCACTATTCTGGAACCCGGCCACATTCCAGCGGCTGTGCGAGTCCGAACTGTACAATGCCTCCAGTAACCAGCTGTCCAGCCAGCGAGCCAGTTCCCACCAGAACGTCAGGAAGTTCAGCGCAAACACCACGAACGTCACGGTTATCACCGTCTTGTACTCGTAGGCTGCAAAGGCCAGGATGAGCGGCACCATGATATAGACCGCCATCAGCAGTACCGCCTGTACCATCGGCAATGCCTGACGCATCGCATCAAATGCCGGATAGGCCGCCAGGCTCCCCAGCGCGGTTCCACCCAGTGACGCGAGCCGGTTAACCGAGTTGTCCAGGGTAAAATCTGCATTGCCGCCGTAACCGGCATAAGCGCGTCCGCCCTGGGAGACCGTCAGGTTATCCGGGCTGACCAGGCGACGCACCACGGCTTCCTTATAATCTGCATCCGGTTGCCCCATCATCTTCAGCGCGGCAGACATCCGCAGCATGACGCCAGGGTCAACCTGTTTCACCACGCGGGCTTCCAGCCCCGTTTCGCCGGCTGACCACCACTCGCTGCAGGTCGGGTATCCGCCTCTCCCGGTGTTTGGCCGACCGCTGTCCCGCCCCTCATTCCAGGGGAAGCTGGCGCGCGGCGTTTTGGACTGCAGGTTGTTGTAGTACCCACCGTTCAGGAAAGTTTTCGACCCCAGCCACTCGATATCACGTAACGTGGCCTTGTCGGTTGTTTGTCCCTGGTCGCGGTTCTGCCAGGTATACAGCGCCAGCGCGTAGCAATCGTTGGTGAAGTCCTGCAGCTCCTTCGCAAGCCCCGGGTTATTGACCCGGCTGTGCTGAACCTCAAAACGCACCTGCCGCAGGTCCGGTCGACACGGGATCGTGGCCACGGCCGCCGACGTGATGCCTTTTGAGAGTTTATGCACCACCAACCACCACACCGGCACCTTCGCCGTCTGGCCGTTCATACTCGACATGATGTTGGCGTAGCCCGTTTCATCCGGCTTCTTCGGTGTCCATGTACCACAGGTCGCCGCCCGGCTGCTGTCGTACTTGATGGTGTCGAGGCTGACATTCATCAGCGGCAGACAGCAGGCCAGCATCACAAAGAATGCCCCGTAGAGCAGGTTTTCGATGCGTGGCAAAGACAGCATCCCTTTGTTGCCCTCATCCTCCCCTTCCTCTCGCACCTTAAGCCAGATGGCTGCCACCTTGAACAGCAACGGCAGCACAAACAGCCCCGTACTGACCAGTAACTCCCACAGGCCATTGTTAATCAGCCAGCCGAGCAGCGTCAGGAAATACTCCAGATAGCTGTTTGTCATCATAAGGTCAGCCCTCCACCAAAGAGACTGTATTCACAGGCCAGGGCAAATACCGCGCAAGCTATGGCCATGCGCTTGAGAGGTTGCCGGTATTCCGGTTTGCAGCCTGGGGCATGCCAGATTTTCCAGAATCCCCAGGCCAGCGCGGCGTAAAGCGCCAGGCGCCAGCTCAGCCAGCCATAACGGGTGCTGTGCACCCAGTCACGCAGCGCGGCACTCTCTCCCGGGTGATTGACACCCCAGTGAGCCATGCCCAGCGCGACAATCATCGCTATCACCAACATACCCAACATCTGCAGAACACGCTTAGCCCGCAGACCAAATCGGTGCCCCCTGGCGGGCGTCACCGCTTTCTTCTCTGTTCCGGTCATTGATTCATCCTCACGATTACTGGTCGCTTTCCGGCACGGCCAGCTGGTTGAACCTGGTATCCGGGCTGTCAACCGACTGACGCTGCGGGTTGGTTTCCGCCCGATTGTTCTCCCTGTCGATGATGGTCAGTAGCGCGTTACGCGCAATTTCACGCTTCATCTCCATCTCGTTCTTGAGCGCCGTGATCTCACGATCCAGCGCCTCGATACGCCGATCGCCTTCTTCCATCGCGACTTTTTGCGCAGAGGCGTTCGGCTCAGACATCCCGGTGGTGATCATGCGCCGCATGATAAAGGCCGTTTCGATGGTATCCGCCATCGCCAGTTCACTGGCCAGGCGCCCAGCCAGAGCGGCATTATCCGGATCGCGCTGCAGTGCCTTGATAACGCCGGCGGTCACCGCCAGGCTGCCCGTCTTGAGTTTGGCCAGGTTGCCCGCGGTGGGTTTCTCTGCGCCGTTTACCAGTCTGGCCAACTGCTCGTTATTCGCCTTCGTCGCCTCTTCCAGCATCGGCGCAAACCCCGTACCGGCGACGGTGCTGCCTGGCTGTTCGGTCCCTTCACCACTGGTGCATTGCGCTGCGTCTTTGCAAGTGCGCAGCGAGGTATCGCCCAACACCTTCACCACTGCTGCTGCCGCTTCTTCACTGCTGGCATATTTGGTACAAGCACCGCCGGTACAGCTGCTGCCGGATACGCTGGAGGTGCTGGTGACCGGCAGCGCATTCATCATGTTGTAGCCGGCGGCGGCCAGATCATGCGTTGGCTTGATCGCCGGCTGACCGGCGCCGCCGCGCTTCTGTCCACCGATCCAGGTCTGGCCGGATTGCCCGGTTACTTTCTCCGTGGCATTCATCGACCGCACTGCATCGGCATCCCCGTTATTGATCAGGCTTTTGGCCTCCTCCATCGCCGCCGCCTGGCTCCAGCCGCCGGAGTCCGCCATATCCATCATCCGTTTGGAGAGGTTCTGGCAATTGAGCTGGGCTTTGTCGAATGCCACATTGGCCTGCAATACCCCGTTGGTCAGCATTTCATACAAGCCCGGGTTAGCACGCTGGATAGCCATCGCCGGCAGACTGGCTACCGCACCGGTAGCGCCTTGAATAACGTTACCCATCAGGCTTTTGAACCCGTCCGTCACGCCATTGAGCTGGTTGCCAATGGTGCTCTTCAGGTCGAAGTTGCCGCACATCAAATCCGAGCTCCAGCCCAGATTCATCCCCAGGCGCTGCATATTGCCACGCGTCGCCGGCTGTGAAATCACCGAGCCGCCGCCCAGGGAATAGAACAGCTTGTCCGAGACTGCGCCGCTGGCGCTCTTCCCGTACCCCACGTTGCTGTCATTCACCTGGGGCAACGAAATGCCAAACAGGGTGCCGTTATCGTCATTGTCGTCAGCGTGTGCGTTCACGCAGGCCAGTGCCAGGCTGCCGGCAATCAACAGGGACAGCAGACTGCGCCGTCCCCAGAGAGATTTATTCATCGTGTTATTCATCATTCATGCCTCAAAAATCCGTGCTGTAGAGGAAACGCTGCCCGCGGCGCTGGCAGCAGCTGTAGGGTTGCCACAGGGCAAAGGCAGCGTTCGCATCCGCAGCCGGCGGATGGTCGCCATCCGGGAACACGGCGCAGGACTGGCTGAGCTGCGGCGCCAGGCGCTGCCATTTATGGTTGCTGGTTCCTGTATTTTCCTGAACCGCACCTGGTGGCCAGTACCCTTCCGAGCGCTGGCCTATCAGGGGCTGGTAGACGTGCGGCTGACCAGAGCGAGTGATGATGTCCGCCACACGCTGTGCCACCAGAGCCCCCGCCTTGTCGTCATCGACCTGAGTCACAAATCCCGAACGGGGGTAGACGTTGCCCCACATATTCGCGGCCGCCTGACTGCCGACCTCGCGCTGGCCAGGCACCAATGCTTCGGGATAAAGGGATTCCGGCATACCAGTACGCCATGCCAGGCTGTCCAGCGTGCTGAGGAAATACGGCACAAAAGGGGTCGCAGCACTGCGGCACGAATAGCCGGCAATGCTGCCGCCAATCAGGGTCGTCGCCGGATGACCAATGGCATCGGCATACTTGAAGTGAAGGTTGGTTTTACGCTGCCCGGGGGATTTCAGCTCATTATTGCCACCGCCGGCAGCAACACCGCCCAGTGCGCTGGTGATACTGCTTTCGAGTCCGCCGGCGGCCTGACTGACCATCGACATCTCACGCCACGGGTTGCCTCCTGGAGCGTTATACGCTGATACCACTGCCTCCGGGATGAAATGGGAAACTTTGACCGAGGTTCTGACGGTGCATCCGCCCCAACTGCAGAACAACCAGTAGCAAATGCCGCTGACTCGCCAGCTGATGCAGGACTGTGACACGGCACTGGCAACAATCTGCGCGCTGTTGAGCGCGGCATTCGCCGCCGGCACGCCGGCCGCAGACAGCATCATGGCCACACCGAAGGATTTAAGGGTCAGCCGGGGTTGTCCGGGTGATGCCAACTGCAAAGGAGATCGTTGCATATCACTGGCCCTCCAATGACTTCACGCGCAACGCGGTGGCCCGGGCGATATCGGCGGTGCCATACACCACATCCCGATCGTCAAACACGACCGCGGGGACTTTTTTGACGCCCAGTTCCCACGCGCGCACCACCGCGCGGTAAACCGTGGCCAGCTCCTCTTCATGCGCCTGCCATTGTGGTGACTGCAGTACGGCTTGCGCCTGCCGCTGCGCTTCATCCGGGTTCGACGACAGTGCGCCGAAGAGCTGCGTCTGCAACTGCTCCGGACCGTCAAGATAAATCACGGTCACGGAAGCATCATTATTCGTCGGGGGATGGTGGGAATCGGTATACAGTACCGTGCCGGCAAGCACCGATGCCGGCATCAGCAGAGGAAACAACGTCAGCAACGTGCTGATTTTCATGGCGTGCACTCCTGCGTGGATAGAATCCACACAGGGTGCTATGACGAGGTCAGAAAGACAGCAAAGAAGTCTTTATTGGATTGCGATAATTTTGTTCAAAAGTCAGATCGTTGGAATCTCTACCGAAAAATCAAAACCTAGTAGCCCAGAACCCTCCACTCTTTGTCTGAACGATTCGGTAACGAAAACACGACCAATATCTTCCTCTATAGAGAAAAGGTAATCATCGGCGATCTTATCAGCATTAAGAGCCGGCTTCCGGATGAGAAACTTACCCTCTGACTCACGAAACAATGAGTTCTCCCGGTCAAAACACCCCGATAGAACATTCGTAGGGTAGTACCCCCAAAAAGTCTTTCTTTTACTCTCTGTTAAAACCGGTAACACCTGACCTCTCGGAAGTAAAATATCGCCCAACTCATCCAAAACATTCTCACTCAGAACGAAAAAAGGAGATAAAGCACTACTGAAGTCAAACTGGTAGTTTCGCTTCCCTGTATCATTACTACGTAGCTCTAGCATAACGGGAGTATAATTAATCAAAGGTTTCCAGTGAGCACTGCGTACTCGCCCCATGATGCTTTCCTCTCCCTCAGGGTAGTCCTGAATAAAGGAACAAAAGTTAGTCACATCAGATTGAAGTAAATAGATTTTTTTCATAACAGCACCGTATACCAGCTTGCACCTCTATCCGCAGAAAGCAAAGTTTCGCGCATTAACTGGAGTTCGTCCAAGACACCTTGTTTGCCACCAAACTCATGCGCATCCAAGATACGCTGATTCACTGCATCCAGATACTTATCAGGATGTTTACCGTTATGCAGTATCCCAGGCAAGCCATCAACGTTATTCCGATTGGGTAGGAACACCCCATTATCCGCACCGTTAATATCAATATCATGCTGCTTCAGAATATCTCTGGCAGGTCTGGCCCCCTTAGCTGTTTCAGGAACGATATGATGCGCGGCTGAATTGGCAGGACGCGGTGTGCCTGCCTTTTCCATACTCTTGGAAAGTGCACAGCTGGTCAAACCCAATGGGTCAATCCATCCCAGTGGATTCGGCGCATACTGATACAAGTTCAACCCGCCACGCAACCCGATCGGATCCTGCGTGGTAAAACGCCCCACTTCAGGTTCATAGTAACGGAACAGGTTGTAGTGCAGCCCGCTTTCCTTATCCTGGTATTGCCCTGCATATCTCAGCGGCTGATCGTAGACGACCCCATTGCGTTGTTCAACGCCGGCGGCCGTCTGCCCTTGCAGCTTGCCGAAGGTGTCGTAGTTGCCCGACCAGCGCAGGTTACCCTCGACGTCGGTGACTTCCAGCGGCGCGCTGTTGAGGTCGGTGTGCAGCCAGTAGACGTCTGCCTGTTTGCCATCACCCGCCTGTTCGAGCGCCGCCAGCGGCGTCCACGCGCTGGCCGGGTCGTAGCTCCAGGATCTGCGCGTGCCGTTGTCCCGCAGCTCCTGCAGCAGCCGGTAGCCCTCCCACAGAAAACGCGTCGTTTCCGGCGCTTTACCTTTGTAGCTTACCGTCTTGCGCGTGCGGCGCCCAAGCGCATCGTAGTGATACTCCGCCTCGAATTCGCCCTCTGGCCCGCGGCCGCGCGCCTGTATCAGGCGGTTATCGGCATCGTAACGGTAATGCTGTTCATACATCCCGTTCCGCCGGCTGACCAGGTTGCCCCAGGCGTCGTAACGGTAAAATAGCTGTTGCCAGTGCGTCAGGCGATTGCCGGCGATCGGCGCCGGCGGTAAATGCCTGTCGACATCGTCATTTGGGCTTCGCCAGCCCAGCAGGTTATCGGCACCGTCATACATCAGACGGTTACCGGCCTTGCCAAGGCGGTTTTCCCGGTGCTGCAGCAGGCGCCCTTCCGCGTCGTAGCCGTAGTGCACCTCGCCGCGCAGCGCATCGCAGACCGACTCAAGTTCACCACGGCCGGTATAGCGAAACGTGCGCCACAACACGCCGTCTTCCGGTTTGGTTATCTGTCCGTGGCTGAAGGCACTGCTTTGCCAACTGCGACGCCCCAGCGCATCGTACTGCCGCTGCTGATGCAGCGCGCCCTGCGTACGGTCGGTTTCCCGGTGCAGGCGATCGCGGGTGAACTCGCTCACCAGTTGTTGATTGAACTTGATGGCACTGGCGTGGCCGGAACCATAGTACAGCCACTGCAGTTGATCGCCCTGCGGCAGCGTCAGCGCCTGCAGGTTGGTCAACGCATCCCATTGGTACTGCAGCTCGCCGTTGACCCCTTGTTCGGCCAGCAGATTGCCGGCTTTGTCGTAGCGCAGTTGCACGCTGTCCGGCTCGATGCCCAGCTCGGCACCGGCAACGGTCGGCGTGCGCGTCAGACGGCTCATACGACCCACCGCATCATAATGGTACTGCCATTCCGCGCTGTCGTTGCTGCGCCAGGCTAATTGACCGGCTTCGTCATAACGAAATCGGTGCAGGCGCTGCGCCGGCGGTACAGTGGGATCCTGCGGCCCGGTTTCCCGGTGTTCGGTCAGTTGGCCATCGGGGCCATAACGGTAAAAATGATCGGTATTGTCCGGGCGGCGCTCGGCCGTCAGCCGGCCAACGGCATCGTGACTGAAGTGATATTTCCCGCCGTTGCCGTTCTCGATGCTGGTCAACCAGCCGCGGCAGTTGTAGTGATAGCGGCGCGTACGGTGGATGCGGTCGGTGATGCTGACCGGCTGACCCAGCAGGTTGTACTGCCAGTGCGTCTCACTGCCGAGCGGGTCCCGGTGCTGGACCAGCTGTCCATGCGTGTTCCAGGCGAACTGTTCTTCACTGCCGTCCGGATGGAGCAACGTTTGTAACCGGCCGGCGCGGTCCCAGCCATATCGGGTCAGGTTTCCTTCCGCGTCGGTGCGGTGCGTCAACTGGCCCAAAGCATCATAAGCATAGGCGGTCACGCTGCCGGAGCATTCTGTGTAACGCAACAGCAACCCCTGCGCGTTCCATGCCAGTTTCACCTCACCCCCCTGCGCATCAATAATGGTCTCCGGCAGGCTTTCTTCATCGTCGGAATACCGGTAACGGGTGATGTTACCCAACGCATCAATCTGCTGTGTCGGACGTCCCAGGGTATCCCAGTGCTGGATCACCTGGCTGCCATCCGCCCGGGTGACCGAGAACAGGCGCCCGCTGTTGCGGGAATACTGGTAAGTGGTGGTACGCCCAAGCGGGTCGGTTTCGCTCAGCAAGCGGCCGTAACGGTCCCATTCACTCTGGCGCTGCGCGCCGCCCGGGAGCACCACACCGCACAGCTCATCGCGCTCATAGATAAACGCCGTTTTTCTACCGTCAAAATCCGTAAACTGCGCCACGTTGTTGTCGTCATCCAGTTGCCACAGTGCCTGTTTGCCGTCATCACGCACGGCCCGGCGCACGCCGCCGGCAAAATCATAGTGCAAAGACAGTTCTTCGCCGGCGCTGTGGCGCCAGGCAATCACCCGGGGCAATCCCTCAATTTCCTGCCACAGATATTCATTCAACAAACCCTGGCGATCCTGATGGCTGGCCATGAGTCCATCACGCCAGGTAAAACGCCGGGTAACTTCGCCGGCGCGGTTGCTGACGGTAACCAGTTGCCCTTCATCATCGTAACCATAGTGCACCAGCGGCAGCTCGCCGTCCGGGGTATACAGCAGCACGGTGCTCAGCCGGGACAGCCCATTGGTGGTAGTCAGGTAGCGGCACACCAGTCGCTGGCCGGCGCTGTCGACCAGCTCGCTCAGCCGGCCGTGGTCGTCGTGGAACAGAGAGATCACGTTGCCGGTGAGGTCAGTCATCATCTGCAGCCGGCTCGGCTCATCACTCAACGCCGGGTAGTGCCAGGTCTGCTCGCTGACGTCGAATACCTGCCAACTGCCGTCGGCGTTGTGCATCAGCCAGCATTTTTCGGCTTCGCAATAGGTTTTGTGGCCGCGCGCAACCCTCGGGAAAGAGACATAGTCGCCGGACGGCGCGCGCCACACCAGGCCGTCCTGATACGGCTGCAGGCTGCTCTCCCAGAACAGGTTCCAGCCGCGGCCCAGCACGCCGTCGCCGGGGTTACCGCTGCGCCAATAGCGCTGCCAGGCGACCGGCAGGCGCGATGGCAGCACGAAATCGAGATCGTCTTCGCCGTCGAGGAATTTCTGGCCGCTGACGATATCCACCGGCCGGGCGATAATGCCGACGGCGGCGGTCGCGGTCATCAGGGTGCCGGCTCGGCAGGCGATGCGCGCCAGTTTGTTGATACCAGGCAGTTTGCCCAGCAGTTTGCCGAGCGCCCCCAGCTTGCCGGCGGCGCCGCCCACGCCGCCCACCAGGCCGGCGAACAGCAGCGTCAGATCGGAGAACTTATACAGCCAATCCGGCACTTCGGGCTTGATCGGCAAGGTGGTGACGGTGCCGCCGCCGATAAACACGTTGGGCGAACCTTCCATCACCTGCGCGTCGCAGTTGGTTTTGTCCCCCACGCGCGAGGCGGGCTGGCCGTTGATGCTGACCTTGTCGGAGCCCTGCGCCATCTGCATGCTCGGGCCGTCGTCGCTGCAGGCCACCTGGCTGTTGGTGGCGAGCGCGGCGGGTTTGCCGTTGATGAAGACGTTGGGGGAGCCGGTGACGATATTGCCTTTGGGGGTCAGGCTACCGGCACCGGCGTCGGCAATGCCGTCGCGCGCCGCGGTGGCCGCCTCCCCGGTGAGATACCCCACCGCCAGGCTGGCGCCGATAAGCAGCACGCCGACGCCGATACAGGAAGCCGCCAGGCCGGCGACGAACAGCGCACCCGCCGCCAATGCGCCTGCGGCGGCGATCAGGCCGCCGACAAGGGTGCCGGCAATCATGCCGGCCAGGGCATGGGAGTGCCCGATGGTATCGCCGACGCGGGCTGCTTCGGTCATCGTAAGTTCCTTTTACGCAAAGAGTTCATCGTTAGGGCGCCCGGTAGCTGTTCAGCACCTGCTGCAGCAGCGCGTCGTCTTGCGGCGTCAGCTTGCGCGCCATCGCCAGGGTGAACACCAGCACCCGGCCTTCCGCCAGCGCGAACACCGCCTGGTTCTGCCAGATGCGTTTGCCGTCGCGCAGGTAGCTGGCGCGTACCCACTCACCGGCGGCCAGCCCATCGCCCAGCGACGCCGGCTCGCGGCTTTTGAACGCCCAACCTTTCAGCCCCTGCGCCAGCGCATCAAGCTGGCGAGTGACGTAGCTTTCCAGATTCTCCGCCGGCTGCAGCGCATCGCGGGAAATATTGACTGAGGGGGAAACATCGTCGCCGGCCAACAGCACGTTGACGGTGCGATCGGCATAGCCTTCCGGCAAGGCAACGCTGCCTTCAGTAAAGGCACAACGGGAGAAATCAGGCATCGCAGGGTCCCTTTGCTTAACGAAGGGTTAAGCATCGCATAAGAAAAATGCAAAAGAAAACCCGTAATCCAGCAATGTGAGCAGGATAAAGCATCAAGAAAAGAGAGGTTGCACTCAAATAACTGACTAGATAGGCTAAAGCTTCAGTGTTATGGAATTGTAAAATGGAAGATTTTCTTATGAAAAAAAAGCTACTCGCCATCCTCCTCACCACCGGCACATCGGCGGCCTATGCAGATATCTCTATTTTGCCAACTGACGAAATTAAAGAGAAAGCCGGGTTTGCGCTTGGATTGACCGCCGACCAGGTGAATATCAGTAATGTGCGCCGTAGCGAAGCGCTCACAGTGAAATTTAATGCCGAAGCAAAGGGCCGCGTTTTCCAATGCTACTACCAGGGAGATGGGTCAACCACAAGTGATGCACTTTGCTCCCCTACGGATGGAAAGCCCATGCCAGCGAGCACGGCCTGTAACGATCTAACGCGTGCTGCTGGATATTGCCAATAAAAAACCGGCTAGAAGGTCGGTGATCTAGCCCTAATAAAGTCGAGGTTCTGTGGCTTCGGCATCATGCCTGACAACCCTTGCCAAATTTTGCGCCGCAAATAACTGGCACAAAAATGCCACATAACAAACACACGACCAGGTCACGTATTTTCGAAACGATAATCATCGCGCCATCCCTGTCAGTTAACCTGAAAACGCTCGCACAGCTCGCTCAGGTGGAGCAGCAGATACACCACATCCGCGGCATCCGGTACGGTGACATACCAGCGCGGGTGATCGTACTCCTCCGGCTGGGGCCACAACGTACTGCCGGTCACCGTGATGAGCACATCGATGCAACGCCCCAGTCGGCCCTCGAGATGCAACGCTACGCTGGTACGACTCCCGATGCGATGCGGGTGGGCCGTAAGTTGGACCGGCCCCAACAGCCGATCGCGTATAGCCGCACAGAACGTCTCAAGTCGCCGCGCATCCGTTTCGCTTAAGGTGGCCACGCCCTGCGGAGGAAGGGTAAACAACGACGGCTCACGGCAGACCTGGCCATACGGTCGAACAACCGGTTCCGGGTGTTTCAGGGTCATCATGCTACTGCTGCCTCCCCGTTCGCCGCCAGGCCGCGCAGGCGGTCAAGCTTTTGCGCCACCTTGCGGGCCGCCTCGAGCTCGCTGCAGCCAAATTCCTGCATCAGCGCGCGGCGTTCGGCCTTCTCTTCTTTTTCGGTCATCCCCAGCGCCAGGTACAGGCTCGGCGGTACTGCACGGAACAGCGCCTCGAGTTTTTTCGACAGCACCACACCTTCTGTATAACAGCCGGAGAGTTTGCTGGCTGACAGCAGCACCGCCTTTTGCTCCTCGGTCAGCGCCTTGAAGCGGGCAATGTCGTTGACCTCCTCCGGCGGCATGGTCAGACAGACCCACCACTCCGCCATGTTCAGCATCTTTTCGGCAATGTCCGGGAAGTCTTTCAGGTTCTGCGTGGCCAGCCACAGCCAGGCACCGAGCTTACGCCACATCTTGACGATTTTGGTCATGTACGGTGCCAGCAGCGGGTTCACCGTCACAATGTGCGCCTCATCCACCGCGAACACGATATCCCGCTCCGAGTACTGGTCTCTTTCGGCAATGTTGTTGATGGTATTGGTCAGGCTCACCATCGTCAGCGCCATCTGCGCCTCATACCCCTCACGCGCCAGATGCCCAAGGTCAATCAGGGTGACATCTGCCTCTGGCCACAGGCTGCCCTCACGGTTAAACAGCTCCGCCTCGAAGCTACCGGCCTGGGTAAACATACCCAGCGCCTCCGCCATTTCGGCCGCTTTAGCCCGACGCTGTGGATTGCGTTTTTCGTTGGCCGAGTCGTTGGAAATCGCATACAAGGCGTTCTGCAGATCAGACGGTAGCATCTGGCGCTGCTCGTCAAAGGCGCTCTTCGCCGCCATCAGCAAGGCTTCACGGATCATTGCCCGATCAGCCCGTTTTAACTCCGCTTCTTCCTTCTGGTCACCGCCGGTGATCATCATGCGCGCCGAGATTTCCATTTCCCCCAGGTAATCGCGTTTATCCTCATCGTCGTCATCCGCATCGATATCGCGCAGCTCACTTTCATCCAGTTCCAGTGAGCTCAGTTCCTCGATAAGCTTATGCGCGAAAGAGAACGGCGGCAGAGACACGCCACTGCCCGGTTTGATGCTGACTTTATTGACCGTCAACCCCTGGCTTTCAAAGTAATCAGCCAGCAGCCCAAACGAGTTCCCCGCCTCGGCAACGAACAGACGTGGGCGATGAACCGCCATGGTTTGCGTCAGCGTGGCACACAACGTCGCCGATTTCCCCGCGCCGGTCGGACCAAAATACAGCATATGCGCATTCTGGCTGCGGTCATGTTTGTTAAGCGGATCAACCGTCAGAATATCTCCCCCGCGGTTGAAAAAACTCAGGCCTGGATTGCCCGTTCCCGTTTCACGACCGGTCACCGGTAACAGGCCGGCCAGATGCTGTACCCAGGTCAGACGGGTGTACCAGTGTTTCTTGTCGGTCTCCGGGTTAAAGCACATCGGCAACGCCCGCAGATAGGTATTGAGCGGCGCCACATCAAACTCAGGGCGAACCGGCTGCAGGCCGGCACCAAGCAACACGTTGGTGAGCTCAACACGCTTGTGATTGAGCGTGGTCAGGTCGCCGGCGCGCAGCAGGAAAGTGATGCCGGCACGGTACAGCTTGTGGCGATTACCCAGGTATTCCTTGACCTGCGCCACGTCCTGACGCACGCGCCCGGATTCGGTATTTTCGCCGACGGCATTTTTCGACAGCTTGTTAAAATCGTTTTCCAGCGTGTCCTGCGGCTGCACCACGATGGTCATGCACAGCATCGTCCCTTCCGGAAACATATCCATCAGCGCGTTGATTTTTTTCTCGCCACGCTTCATCTCTCCGGTGATGGTGCCGGGCTCTGGCGGGCGGCGCAGCTTCTCGACCGGGATCGCGCAATGCGCCTGATTATCGAACCACCACACCCCCTGGTCCGGATCGGACACGGGCGGGGTGAACAGCAGGGTTTCGGCAAAATCATTCTGCACCGGCATTGCGCCTTCCGGCGTATCACGGCTGTCAAAATAGGCGGCATCGCGGTACAGCGTCTCTTTATCCACCCACTCCGGGCTGGGGTTAAAATGACGCAGCAGCCAGTCGTGAACCTGGCCGCCATTTTGCCGCACACATACCACGCCGGCCCCGGCCAGCGCCCCCGTCACACGCTCACAGGTCTGATTCAGCATGGCGATCGGTGGCATCGGATCATGATTGCTCTTACCCATCCAGCGATAGACCACCATGCGAGTCCGGCGTTGCTGCCCACGCCATGGCTGGTCTGTTATCAGCGTATCTTTGAACAGGCCTTCCGGACGGGCAATCCCGCGCAGATGACGCTCGGTTTCTTTCAGCCATGACTCAGACAGCTGAGAACCCTGCGCATGCGGCTTGATATACCCTCTCAGCCGGTCAAGGTACGCATCGACGTTGTTCTCGTCCTGGCAGAAGAACTGCACGACCCAGGGGTTTTCATCATGCTCGTCAAAGGAGTCCTGCAGGGCATCTTCCACCGTGTCGCGCATCTGCTCCAGGCGATCGTCTGTGCGTCCCTCGGTGGCCACCGGTGTGATATCAAAAACGGCCCCGACGGACACCCCGTCATCGAGCAAAATACACTGCTCACGGTCGAGAAACTCCGCCCAGGGCAGGTAATCAACGATGGATGGATTTGCGTGATACACCTGCTTCTCATCCTTTACCGTCATCTTGCCCGGGCGCCGTAACGGCTCTCGCCCGTCGACAGACAGCGGCACACCGTCCTCGGTGGCGATCACCGTGTCCTGGACATCCGTTGCCGGCACTGCCGGCTTCTTGCGCGTCAGGCGCTTTTTATCAAACAGGGAAAATCGCATCAGTAGGCCTCCGTCCGTTCACCCGGCATCGCATACTGCACCTGACTGTAGAACGGGAAAACGGTGCTGTACCCCGGCACCGGCGCGTTACCATCCGCCAGGTGCGGATACACATACATCACCAGATCGGGATTCGGCAGGCGCGGGAACTGCTGGCTGATTTCGCTTTCCTGCGTGCGGCTGTAGCTGCGATCGCTTGCGGCTGTTGCCTGGCTTTCGTTCTCGGTGAGCGGCCGGCGCAGACTGTCGCGTGCCGCCACCGCATTACGCGCTGAACCGCCACCGTCTTCACCCTGCCACAATTCCAGCATCGAGCTGTCGCCCGGTGGCAGCATTTCTTCTTTCGACGTCGAACAGCCGGCCAACGCCATGGCGCTGACAATGACAGCGGTCGCCAGGACCCGGTTAAACAGATTTTTCCGCATGATTATCATTCTCTTATAAGCAAACACAGCAGGAGCAGCACACCTAACCAAAACGCGCTGCAGGACAGCAAGACCAGCGCCCAACTCTGTGGGCGACTCATCTTTTCACATTGACGCCACAGCATGCTTCTCCTCCTCTGAATGACGTGTTAATCCAGTCCGCCGGTGCTACCGTCTTCGCCAGGCAGGCTGAAGTCGTAACGCACCTTGCGCCCTTTGGTCTCAAAGTCGATCGCCAGCTGGCGGGTAATGTGCACGGCCAGTTTCTGGCCCGGGGGAACGTACACGGCGTCGAACATCATGCCGTAGCGCTCACGCACCCAATCGGCGGTCTCTTTCATCCCGCCTGACAGCGCCTTGCCCAGCACGGCCTGGCCGGCATTACCGGTCATGGTCGAGGTGATGCCATTCACATTGTTTTGCGTGGTGTATTGCCCCTGGCTGATCCCTTCCCCGGCGGCGCTGGCGGCCGACAAGGCGGCGATAGTCGGCAGGTAGGTCGAGGCATTGGACTTACGCTCTCCACCGATGCACGGGATGCCGTTGTCATCAGAGATCCAGCCAATGCCGGCGGTGGTGCTGACGTCTTTGCCATTGTTACCGCTATTGTTGTTGCTATTGGCCTTCATATTGGTGTCAGGATGCGGCAAGGTGCGTACCGTCCCGTCCGCAAACACGAAGGTGATGCTGTTGACCTGGCCACGCACGCACGACAACGTCCAGTCGCCGCTGGCCGTCCCGGAGACAATCGCCCCTTCCACGTCCGGCAGCTCGATGCCGTTCGCCGTCAGGTTGTCTTTGCCAATCATCAGCTTAAATGGGTAGGGGTCGGTCACCGTGCCGTTGATCGGCACGCGGCCCAGCAGCGCCGTCATGGCGCGGCTGCCCACCAGGGTGGAATTCTCGGGCAGGGTAAACACCGGCTCGGCGTTCTCCTCCGCCCCTTTTTCATTGGTATGCCCTTTCACCTGCTGCTCATAGGCCGCTTTCTGGCGCGTGATAGCGTTGTCCGACAAGAACGACGTCGGGAACTGCGGGCCGTCTTTGGCGCTGTTCGGATTACGTGGGTCGGGTTCTTTCATGTCCTTCGGTCCGACCCACATCAACCCGTCCTGGCCTGCCGCCGCACTGCCCTCGCCCTCGCCCGCGCCCATGCCGTCCAGCCCCAGACCGAGCGGGATATCACTGTCGTTCTTTGCCTTGTCTTTATTTCCAGCCAACTGCTCGGTCAGCGTCTGGATTTTCCCCATCAGCGTCTGCTGCTCCTGCTGGAGCTGCTGCTGGCGCTGCTCGGCCTGCTTCTGGAAGCCGGCCACGGCCTCATTGACCTGGCCGGACACATTGGTATTACGCTTGCGCAGCGCTTCGTTTTCTTTCAACACCTTGTCGATGTTGCTTTGCAACTCGGCCTGCTGGGTTCGGGTAGTACGCAGGGTGCCCACCAGGGTACGCAGCGTATCCTCCGGGGTATCCCCCTCCACGCCCAGCGCCCGCAGTTCTTCCGGCGACATGCTGGCCAGAACGTTATGCGCCTGCTGAGTCTCCTCCTGCGTTTTACCGCCGCTGCAGGCTTTGAGCCCGACGACAATGGATGCAGCCAGCACGCCGAACACAATCACTTTCGGCAGCATGTTGGATTTTACCTCAGCCATGATTAGCCCCCTTCTTCACCGCTTTTACGGCTTTGCGAACCACCGACGGCTCCGCGATAAACGCCCCGTCCGGGCGACCGGACGTGACCAGATACAGCGTTGTGGTGTCTTCCGGGGTCCCAACCGGGCCGAGATAGCGGTGCTGGAACGTCGCCGTCACAAACTGCCCCTGCAGTACCCGGGGATCGAGCGTGATTTTGCGGCTGGCCGTGTTCTGCACTTTCAGCGCCACCACGTTGCGGCTGCCAATGCCCCAGCCGCCCAGCGGCGTGATGGCCACCGGCTCTGACGGGTACAGAGTGGTGATGCGTTTCGGCAGGTGCGGGTTGACCGGATGAATGCCGGGCACCGCTTCAACCGTGCGCACCGGGCCGTACAGACTTTGTGCTGCGTAACGCGTCAGGACGACCGGCAGCGGCGCGTTGTATTTGACTTTTTTACGCTTCGCCTGGGTGCCGTTATCCGCCCCGGGCGCCGCGTTGTTTCCCCCTGAAACAGCAGACGCGTCACTACTGCTGCTGACCGACGTCACGTCACCGCTGTAGACAATACGCACCGGTTCGGCCGAGCCTTTGTCCGATGCCGTCACATCAAGGAGAATAACCTCCCCGTTTTCCACGTCCTGCAGCTGCAGACGCGTTGGCGGGAAAGCCGCATCCGCTTTCAGGTAGACCGCACCGCCACTGCTTTGTACCCGCAGCTTACCGTTCAGCGCCGGCGGGAAACCGACGCGGACATTTTTATCGGCAAACAGCACCCGCTCCTTGCCGACGGCCAGCGGGATTTGCAACGGGATACGCTCCCATTTCATCAGCTCTTCCGCCTGCGTAACCGGCACGGTGAACGTCGCCGCCAGGGGAAGTACACTCAGGGAAAGCGCCAAAACACGTGCTTTCATCATTGGAATACTCCTTTTTTCTCAGGCGCGGGTTCCGCCGGCGCCGCAGCAAGACGCTGTGGCATGCTGTCGTAACAATCCAGTGCCAGACCAAACTCATTACGTTCCGGATCCCCTTCTGCGCGCACCACTTTCAGCGGGTAACGTGTCAGTGCGCGTTTCACTGGTTCGCCGGCAAAGGACTCGTCCGCCACCAGATCAAGGCGCACCACCCAGTTATCACGGCCTTTGACCGTCACCGGGCTCTGGTTATAGCGGCCGTTGTAGCCATGCTCAGGGATTTCGAATACCACGCGCGTTCTGCCGGCAAGCTCACCGCTTTCGCTACGCTTTTTGGCGTCCGCCTTCAGGAAACGTGCGCAGGAGTCGGTCAGATAAGGAGACAGCGCGGCAATTTTGGCCGGGTAATCGGCATCACCGCTCTTTGGCCAGGCATTGAGTTGCTGGAAGATATAAAAGCCGAAGCTGTAGACCGTGGACGGTGGTACCTCCCACCAGGCGCGAGTAGAGCCGCTGCGCAGGTCTGGCGGGTTATGGATGGTCAAATTGTCTGGCGCCCGCATCCAGCCGATGCTGGCTACCAGAAGGAAAACGACCAGTACGCCACAGGCAACACGCAACGTGAGAATATGCTGATCGCGGTTTTTAACCGCATGTCTGAAACGGCTCATGTGGACCTCTTAACAACGCGGCTGCGACGCAACGACCAGCCCTGTTTGTCGATAATCAGGGTGGGATCCCCCCACCCCATGCGACGTTTACGCGCCTCGAGGCGCTGCCAGATATAATTCTCCGGTTTACCGCGCTTAAGGCGCGTCAGCCGGCTGCCTCCAAACCAGATGACGAGAAGCGGCGTCACCAGCATGCCGGTGGGTATCACGACCCAACCGGCAAGAGGAAGAAACGGCAACGACACGAGCAGACCTAGCCCTACGCCCGCCAACGCCGCCAGTCCCATCTCCGGGGTGGTAAACCCCCGGAAGACGACAGGCTCGGCGTTAAGACGGTCAGGTAAGAATCGGATAGTCTGCATGGCGGGCCACCTTAGAACAGGATCTCGGCGGACTTGCCAACCAGCCAGATAACCGCAACCAGCAGCACAATACCGACCACGATGATGGCGCCGAACTTACCCCAGTTGGATTTACCTTCGCGCACCTCATGGAAGGTGGAGATTGCAGAGTTTGCTACCACAAGAAACGCCACGGCGGCAGCGACCAGCCCCAGGATGACGATGCCGTCCTGAATGTAACCTTTGAGGGTATCCATCAGTCCACCGCCACCACCGGAAGACGGCGGCTCAACGCTCGGCAGTGCAGCCTGCGCCGGTTGACTGGCGGCATAAGCCAGAGAAGTCGCTACCGCGACACGCGCAGAAAAATGACGGAAGAAACGAGCTACAGCATTCATAAAGCATTCCTTTTTGCAGAGTGAAATTAATAACGTGAAAAACGGTCCAGCGTCTTCAGCTGGCAAACATCCAGGTAACAACGAGCAGCAACAACACGAGCCTGACGGCAAACTGCACCATCGCTGCGTTGCGAAGCTTTTCGTTGCTCCATCCCTTCCAGATATCGGTCAGTGCCCAAGCGGCCCAGACAAACAGCACCGCGAGCAACCCACCGATGCAAATCAGCGACAGGATATTGACTTCAACACCGCCGCTGGCCGCCTTGAAGGCCTGCTCCTGCGCACCGGTCATGGCCATCAGGGGCGCTCCCGACGGTAATTGCCGGCCACCGCACTGCCATCTCGTGGTTGTGCGCGCGAGGGTTCCAGGTAACGGTCAATGCCGGCATTGATGGTCTTGAGATCGGCGGTAGCGCGGGCATAGTCGAAGAAGAAACGACCGCGCTCCGACGGGTCCGCCTGCACGGCGGCAACACGGGCACGTTCAAGCGCTGCCTGCACCTGGATCAGCATGCGCTGGGCAGAAGCCAGCTCATCTTTTTCAGCAGCAAAGGCAGGCAGTGCGGTCAGTAAAGTCAGCCCCAGCACACAGCCGGCGCCGAGACCACGAACAACGGGGATAGGCATACACAAGCACTCCTTGATGATTTAGGGTGCTCTCAGGGTGCGACAGATGGGGCGGGAGGTCAGCGGATAACTCTTTATGGAATTTTGATAATTTTTAGCCAGGGGAAGCGCATGAAGCTAAATAAGCGGTCTGCAGACACTGTCGATGAACAAAGGTGTATGTTGTATATCGACAGCAATAGAGAAGGGGGTGTCAGTTAGCTTTCAACGACCAGCAATATGAAATAATCATCACAATGACCCCCAACGGCAGCAATACCAGTGTCAGAATCAGCCCGAAATCACGAAAATCGCTGATATACATTGCCATACTGAAAGCGAACAGAGAAACGCCAAGACACAAGATCCCGAATAATTCCAGGGCACGTAACCAACGTTGAGCACGATTTTTCGAAGGACCTTCCTCTAAGATAGGTTTCAGCAATGTGCCGATGATAAGAGCCTGGAGAGCAATAGCAGCGTAAAGTTCCAATTCCATTCAACACCTCCACGTCGATTAAATTGCAGAGCCACAAAAATATTTAGGGTACATTCAGAAGACAATAAATGGTTAGAGCAAGAACGGCAGCACGTAACTCGTTATGAAATTTAGATGATTTTTAACCAGGGAATACTGCCGCGCCGCACGGCGGCTTGTCTGCTGACGGCAGCGCACAAAAGCCAGTTTTGTACGCCGCCGTCCAGCCTGGATTTCAGGCACCTACAAATATTTCTTAAACGACGCTGTCGTCACTGTCACCGCAATGCCGAGCAGGATAGCGGCCGGCAACAACAGCAGATTAGGGTATACCGCTGTTGGCCAGGATAGATAAAGCATGCAGGGGATATACACCGCCGGTTTCACCATCCGCTTGGCGTGGTGGTACACAAAGCTCGACTCATAGCCGGCACCGTAGCGCCGAATATCACGCCGCCCCAACCCCTCGGTCAGCGCAACCAGGACCACCAGGATAAACAGCGGGATGGACAGCACTAAAATGGTCACTCGTACCAGGGTGATCACGGTGACGTACACCGTCGCCATCAGGTACTCTTTAAGCGTGGTAGCCAGCCAACCACTCCAGCTATTCAGCTCCCTGGCCACGGCATTCTGGCTGTGTACCTGCGTGTCATACGCCTGCTTAATCCAGTCCAAAAAGCCACTATCCACGAAGGTCCATTGATACGCCGTCATAATCCAACGGGTGACGGTCACTGACGGTTCAGACAACAGCAGGCTGCGTGTAAACTCAGAGGACAGATACCCCAACTCGGTGTTCATCACCGCTTCACTGTGCGACGCGCCAAGCTCTGGCCAGAAGAAGGTCATCCCGACATATTCGATCACCAGGCTCACCAAAAGCGAAGCCAGAAACATACCGATCAGCATCCACGGCCAGCCCCACAGTACATTGTAAAACAGCCCATGCTTACGGGGTTGTACGGGCTGCTGAGGCTGATTATTCACCGCTTGCGACATTCAGCCCCCCTTTGATGGCAACATCTGGCATTACCGTGCTGGCAGACCACCAGGACTCGCTGGTACGGTAGTTACGCTGCATCTCCTCGGCAATCTTCTGCAGGTTGGCCGGCATAAGCGCATCATCCCTGTCGCCGCTGGGCAGTGGCATCCGAATCTTCCACAGTTGACCACCTTCCAGCAGCGCGAACGCCTGCCCTTTCGGGAGGTTAATCACATCCGCCGGGGCAAGCAGAGGGGCTTTAACAGTACCGACGCGGTCCTGGGTATTGGAGGTAAAATCCTGTCCCTTCTCCACATCGGCCGTATCGGCATGCCCTGATACCAGGGTTTTGGTGTAGATATCCACTTCCGGCAACTGTGTGGTAAGCAACTGCGCAGTGCGGTTCTCACGCACACGCAGCATGATCAGAGTATTGAAGTTACCTGTCACCTGAGCCGCCTTCGCGGTACTGCCGATGCGCGCCTCGATATCCGACTCGGTTTGCGTGTAGGCCGTCACCTGCATACCGGCGCCGCCGCCCTTGTTGATAAGCGGGATAAATTCGTCCCCCATCAGCTCGTTGAACTCGTCACAATGCAGGTTGATCGGCAGTTTACCGTCTGCCCGGGTAGGCAACCCGCCGTGCATGCCGTGTTTATAAATATGACCGGCAACCGACACCAGGTCGGCAAACATGCTGTTGCCGACGGCAGAGGCGACCACCCCGTCCGACAGGGCATCCAACCCCACGTAGACAATGCCGCGCTTGCGGATAACTTGTTCCCAGTCAAAAATGGGCCTCGGGTCGCTCATATCCATATAGTTCGGCGCCAGGAGCTCGGCGGTCTTGCCGGTGGTAAGTTTTTCCAGCAGCGGCAGCAGTGACGCCACAATTTTATCGAAGTAGGTACGGTCATATCTCACGGCACTACGCAGTCCATCGAGAATGGGATCATACAGCTGCTTGCCGGCCTCGGAACTCAGCGCCATTTCCACCGCCATGATTTTTATCGCGTTCGGCTGGCCCTGCATATTTCGCGGGACATCGTCCTCCGTCAGCACCTGCAGGCTGTTATCGATTTGTTGCTGCAGCGCCGGCATACGCGCCTCAATCACTTTCTTCGCGTAGGTCTCATACAGCTCGCTGATGTTGTTCACGTAACGGGTGATCAACTGATAGTCCGGACGTTGCCCCAGCGCGACCAGGGCACGCGCCACAATATTGACGAATCGCCAGGCAAACTCACGGAACGCCGCACTATTGCCCTCTCCGCTCAGTTGCCCGGAAATACGCCCGGCCACTTCGGACACACGCTCAAAGCGCCCGACGGCGTTATAGCGTGCCGAGATATCCGGCCAGCCCAGGTGGAAGATGAACAGCTCATCCCCACGGCCGGCACGGTGGGCTTCAGCCCAAACACGCCGCAGCAGGTCAGCATCCCCTTTCGGATCAAACACAATGGTGATGTCACCGCGGCGAATATCCTGGGTGATCAGCAGTTCCGCCAGGCGGGTCTTACCGACACGGGTAGTGCCCAACACCAGGCTATGCCCTACGCGTTCACCCAGTGCCATCGAGACATCGAGCTCATCGGGTTCAATACCATGGATCGCCGGGTTCCCCCCGACCGGTGGCAGCGGCCGCACCGGATTGAGTGGAGAATCCTTGCGCAGCAGCTGGGACAACCACGGCAGGGTATATTCGGTTTTAAGCTCCAGTCGGCGCGCCACCTGGTACATTTTTGGCGGCTGAACATATTTCTCAACCTCTGGACGGCGGGTGTCCATCAAACGCTGGGTGTGCTTTTGCTGCCAACGGAAACCCCGCCCCAGGAACAGCCGCTGCCGGCTCACCGGGATCTGTGCGCTAGTCATAACATAGCGCGGCAACCGACGCAGATTGCGGCGATAACGGACCACCCGCAGGCCCTGCCGTGCCCGTACCGCGGACAGCACTGCAAACCCGCCGGCAGTAACATAACTCACCGACGGCGCCAGGGCGACCGACCAGGGAGCAGCAAAACAAATCGCTGCCGCAGCACCGGCAACGATCGCGGTATTCAATTCTACCGCCGGGCGCAGCAGCGCTTCCATCACATGGCGATTACTCATGACGACCTTCCTTATCATTCAGGTTGGTGACCGAATTCACGGTTAAAAAAAACATCCACTCTGTATTGCCGGCAAGTAACGCCAGCAGCTTTTGGCCACTGACCAGGTGGACGTGGGGATGGTTCTGCAGCAAAGCATGGCTCAGTTGGCCGGTACGGCCGGTATGAATGAAAAAACCGTCGCAATGGTGATGTCTCAGCAATGCACCAAAACGCGTGATATGAGACGGTGTGATTGCCCGGCCGTATCGTTTGGCCTGGATAAGGAAGGTCTTGCCTTCAATAATGACCTGACCGTCTAGGCCGCCGTCGCCGCTGTAGGAGGTATTGCGGATAACCGCATACCCCTGACGCTCGAACGCCAGGAGCAGCAGCTCTTCAAAAACGTAGGGATTGATTTTGCGCAGATAGGCCAGACGCTGACCATTGCCGCCCAACTGGGGCAGTCGCTGCAGAACACGGGCAGCAGTCGCACGGTAACGCCGGTGGCGGCGTACGGAGGCCGACTCACGGCCACGCAGATTCAACCCGGCCATCACCGCAATAAACAGCCCTGTCAGCAGGACGGCCAGCACCGGATTCGCCATCAGCGCGATACCGACATGCTGCGGAGACATCATGGTGTAACCTGCTGGGACAAACCGGTATCGGTGATGAGTACCGGGTAATTCGACAGCTGCAGCCGGCGCGCCAACTCACTGCCGGAGGCTGGCGCCATCGGTACCCCCGGCGCCAGCTCACGCAGCGCCTGCAGGGCAGGCAGGTTACTGACGTTAACGACGAGACCCGCAGCATGCCGGGATTTGAGTTGTTCCGCATTCGCCTGCAGCCAGAGACGACTGGCATCGTCATCCCCCACAATAAACAACGAACCAATCCCCGGTAACTGCAGCGGTCTGTCAGCCACATCGCCGGGTGTCAGCTCTGGCGTTGCCACAGGCAACGCGGCCGCCTCGGCCTCAGCGGGCGATGCCGGCGCCGGCGGCACGACCGGAGACGATTGCGCTCCCTCCTGACGGTTGATACCTTCAAAATATGGCGAAGCATCTTCACCACCGATATCGGCGATCACGTTCAGGTTGGCCAGCGCAGTGGTGGTCACCAGACTCAGGCCGAACAGCAGGAAATTCATTTTTTTCATAATTATGTGTTCCTCAGCATGAATTCCAACTCTGCTACGCGCTGCTCGGCATTTTCCGCTCGTTCTTCCTGAGCCAGTGCCTCCGGCGTAAACCCCGATTGCAGCTGAGACTCCAGCTCTCCGATGCGCTGATGCGATTTTTCCAGCGCTGCAAACACAGCGAGTACGTCAGCACTGGCAACAACGGTGTTGCGTTCTGCCAGGTTTTTAATCATCTCAAGCGTTTTCATGCGTCCTCCTGCTCATGGCCATCGAGCAGCTCAAGCAAAGCGCCGATGACTTCAGGGTTAGCGGCATGCATCCATCCAACGGTGATTTTCCCGCCTTTCGACTGCTGCCATGTAGCCAGCGCCGCCGGCAATTGGTCTTTCAGTTCTTCCAGTTGCTTCGTCAAACTAACGTTCATCATGCTTACTGGCTCCGTGGTTCAACCCACGTCAGCGCCGCCGTTTGTGCCGGTAACGCCGTGGGCGTGGGGGTTGTACTGACCTTCCGATTCGGAGCGGAACCCCTGCCGTTCAGGCGTGCCAGCTTGCCACTCACGATGGATTTATACCGGGCTGCAGGCGCACCGCCGGCGGGGTGGTGATAACACCCGGCGGCAACCAGCCAGCTTCCGGGATTGCGGTCATAGCATTCCCGCAGGATGGCCGCTGCCGCGTTGAGATTGGTGTAAGGGTCAAACGCCTCCCAGGTCGACGTGAAGTGATGGCCGTTCCAGCCCAGATTGACCTGGGCAATCCCGACATCGATGCGCTTGCGCGGATGTGTTTTCAAAAAACGCTGGAGTGCTTCCCAGGCCTGCAGGCGGCTGGCGTAACGATACCCTTTGCCGGCCACGTTAATGGTCCAGGGCCAGGGGCGTTCCACATCCGGGGCCGGGCCAGCCCCGCGGGTCACCGAGATGATGCTTTTCGGCGCCATCGATGTCTCGGCCAGCGCCACCGAATACAGGGACTCCGGCGGCACCCCGTGACGTAGCGCCACCTCCCGGTAACCGGAAGGCACCTGTTGGGTAGCAGCATGAACGACGCCACCGCTCACAACGGTGAAGAGGGCAAGCAGGGGCAACAGCCCCTGGGTCAGAATGCGGCGAGTGTCCATCCGTTCTCCCCTTGTTGCAGCACCACCGGCATCAGGCCGTTGCCGAATTTCATCCAGCGGCCACCGTCATGATTCAGCGTGATTTGACGTGCGCGTACCTTGTCGACGGGAATGTGATGCGCCCGGGCCCACTCGCGCAGCAGACTGTCATTACCCTTGCTGTCAACCAGGTAAATGTCGACCGGCCGGTTATCTGCCAGCACCGCCGCCAGGCGTGCATCGCACTGCCCGCAGTCCTTCGCTTTCACGAACAGCGCCAGTCGCCCGCCGGTGTCATGTGCGATACCGGCCGCATTCCCCATGTTCACCGGCAACACGCCAAGGCGCTGCCAGGCCGCATCCACCTCACGCTGGAACTTGAGTTCTTTCTCAGTGCGGGCGAACTCCTGCTTTACCCACTGCTCGGCGTACTTTTTACGCTCGGCATCGCTCTGAGCCTCGATGCCAAGGGCAGTTAGCGGATCAAGACCCGGAGACTGCGTCCCGCGAGGGCCATCCATCAACTGCTGATAACGCTGATACTCTTCCCCACTGAGGCCCCACTGCCTGCCCTGCTGCGCCGTCTTGTTCGCCTGGCTCTGCTGAATCTCACTCAGGGTAGACTGGCTGTTCTCGATGGCCGTTTGCTGCGCCGCCTGTGATAATGGGCTCAGCAGCATCAGGGAAATTACGCTGTATTTCAGTTTCATCACGCTCTCCTTATTGGGCGCTGACGGTCTGCAGTCGGCCGTTCACACGAAACGTCGCCTGCCCGTAACCGGCACTGACCAGGATCCAGCCGGCGACCGACTCCCCTTCCCCGATTAACCGCACCTGCGACAAATCGCTGAACCCCAGCGGCGCCACAGCCGCAAAGGCCGACGTCCCGCGCTGCTCCACCCCGGTCAGCACGAATGGCGCTTTGCGCGCCACACGAGGTACCGCATTACGCGGGGAGGGTTTAATTGGCGTGGGCTTGTGCTTTGGGGTGATTTTGGCGGTGGCTGAAGGTGCAGCGGGGACGTCCGTTGAGGGGGCTACAGTCGGTACAAGCTTTTCAGTCGCTGACTTTTTCACGGACTCAATGCTGTCTTTCAGCGCATTCAACTCAACCTGTTGCGCCTGCAACTGCTGCGCAAGTTTTTCCGGTAACCCATTGGTTAGCGTCAGCGCACCAATCTGCCGCATGAGCGAGTCCTGGCGCTCAGCCAGGCTTTTAAGATGTTTAGCCTGCGCCTGCAGCTCATCGGCCATAGAGTTCATGCCATCCTGCGGCGCCAGTGCTTTCTGTGCCTGCTCAAGCAGGGCAATACGCTGGTCGACATGCCTGATAGCCCCTGAACCGACGAGGCCAGCCATCAGGACAACAACGACGACGGCCGTTGCCCCCCAGAAGGTTGGGCTTCGCAGCAACCCTTTTTTTGCCGGTGTCATCGGCACCATTTCGTCATTATGCTCAGTCATTTTTTCAGCCACCCGCCGGTTGCCGGTACCGCGTTAACGGGCTGAGGTGCAATGACCGTTGCAGCAGGATGCGCTGAAACCGGTGCTGAAACCGCCCTGGCCGGCGCCACCGTCACCGGCGGCAGCTGTGTCGCCGGCAACTGATACCCGTCACGCAGGCTGTGGCAGACAACACGTTGCACGTCGTCTACCTCGAGCTGCCACGCGGGGCCTGCCAGTACCTGCAGCGCGGTACGCAAACGCATCGGCCCCAGTTGGTACTGCACCGCCGGCAGCGCCTGGCGGTAAAGCACGCCGTTAGCAGGTCCGGTCGCGCACAGTGAATAGCCCGACTGGCGCAGCGCATAACGCAACGCGTCAGCCACCGTCGGTTTTACTGATGCCGGAATACGGATATCGATGATTTGCGAGAGCGGATCACGCTGAACGGCCGCCGGGTCGGTGCTGACCAGTAAATAACGGTCGTAGCGCACGACCTCAGGCACCTGCCCATAAGCATCCGGGCTGACCGGTTGAACGTTGCGGGTGACGGTAACCGAAGGCGTGACAGGGGAAATATCGCGTTGCTGCAGTGGCTGCTGAGTAACGCACCCGGTCAGCATGAGTGCAGCCAGGGAAGAGAAGAGAATTGTTTTTTTCATCCGGAAGATTTCCTGTTCAGTGACAATTGGCAGGTGTCACTGTGCGGTTACCGTCCAGGAGGCTCAATTAACAACTCTTTATTGCTAATCAAAAAAAACGCCAACCCGAAGGTCAGCGTTATCGAATCATGCTAACGAACCCAAATTAGGGTTCTGGGTAATAATCCTGGTTCAGGATCTGTTCTGTAGTCCAAATGCAAGAAGCGGGTAATTTATCCAGACCGATCCCCGTTTCTTTTGATGCTATAGCCAAAGCATCAAACCAGGTATCTTCCAACCACTCCCGATCGACCATAGCGACTTTCAGACTAGGGGTTTTCTTTAAACGGCGCTCAATCAAACCGCGTTGCCCCTTGATCGTCAGTTCCCAACTTGTACCACGGTGAGTAGGTTGAAATTGCCACTTCAGAAGGTGAGCCAGTAAAACCGCCATCCGGCTGGCCAGTTCGCGCTTTTCACTCTTGCCCACGTCCTCAATCTCCTCGGCAATATTTTCAATATCCAGTTGGCTAAGTTTACCGGCACGCAGTAACGCCGCCTGTTCATTCGCCCAGGCGACCACGTCGGTATCGTAACGAGTTCCCATGGGAGCCTCCGGTATAGTAGATAGAAAAACTGCACACAGCAGACGCTATGTGCAGTATGTCAATGAATGCCAGCCAGGTCAAAATGGGATGTCATCATCAAAGTCCATCGGCGGTTCATTGCCGGCAGGCGCCTGAGGGGGTGTACCACTGTGGGTCGGTTGCTGAGGTTGCCCCCAACTACCAGACGCTGAGGGCCCCGGGTTATCGGTCTGACTACGACCACCCAGCATCTGCATCGTGCCGCCCACGTTAACG
>Ga0308167_1000949_pt1 | contig 40689 bp, 41 predicted proteins | sample PhyCR1_2_FD_202138 | JGI IMG/M metagenome (GOLD analysis project Ga0308167, IMG submission 202138) | Phyllosphere microbial communities from UC Gill Tract Community Farm, Albany, California, United States - DLSLRC.R1 | ecosystem: Host-associated > Plants > Phyllosphere > Unclassified | place... | reverse complement strand
GCGCTGGGGGCTCTTCGCCGCCGGTGTCGTCGTCGCCGCCGTGCCCGTGCTCGCGCTGTTCTTCTCGCTGCAGAAGTACATCGTCGGCGGGCTCACCCAGGGATCCGTCAAGGGCTGATCCTCTCTTCCGCACCGCTCGAAAGGCCGTCATGCACCGTCGCACGCGTTCCCTTCTCTCCACCGCCCTGGCCACGGTCACCGCCGTCGCCCTGATCGGCGTCGCGCTGCCGGCGTCGGCCGCGCCGTCCCCGGCATCCGTGCCGGTTGCTGTCGCCGCCGCCGAACCGGTGGATGCCGACATCACCGTCCCACGGGTCGAGAACCTGCCCGACGACTTCATCGGCGGCGTCGACGTGTCGTCGGTGCTGTCTCTCGAAGAGTCGGGCGTCGTGTTCCGAGACTCCGACGGCACGCCGGGCGATCTGTTCGAGATCCTCGCCGACGCCGGGGTCACCGATGTGCGGGTGCGGGTGTGGAACGACCCGTTCGACGCGAACGGCAACGGCTACGGCGGCGGCGACGTCGACGTCGACCGTGCGATCGAGATCTCGCAGCGCGCGACGGATGCCGGACTCGGCGTGCTCGTCGACTTCCACTACTCCGACTTCTGGGCAGACCCCGCCAAGCAGCAGGTGCCCAAGGCCTGGCAGGGGATGACGGCCGACCAGGTCGCCGCCGAGGTCGGCACCTTCACCCGTGATGCCGTGCGACGACTGGTGGATGCGGGCATCGATCTGCGCATGGTGCAGGTGGGCAACGAGACCAACGGCGGCGTCGCCGGGGTGCGCGGCTGGGACGACATGGCGAAGGTGTTCTCGGCAGGCTCTGCCGCCGTGCGCGCCGAAGCGCCCGACACTCTCGTCGCCGTACACTTCACCAACCCCGAGCGGGCCGGCTTCTATGCCGACGTCGCAGCCCAGCTCGACCGCCGCGACGTCGACTATGACGTGTTCGCGTCGTCGTACTACCCGTTCTGGCACGGCACCCCCGAGAACCTCACGGCGGTGCTCTCGCACGTCGCCGAGACGTACGGCAAGAAGGTCATGGTCGCCGAGACCTCGTGGGCGTTCACGCTCGACGACGGAGACGGCCACGGCAATGTGGTCGACCTGCCGTCCGAGGCGACGCAGTATCCGGTGAGCGTGCAGGGTCAGGCCGATGCGGTGCGCGCGGTCGTGCAGGCTGTCGCCGACGTCGGCGAGGCCGGCATCGGCGTGTACTACTGGGAGCCCGCATGGCTGCCGGTCGGCACGCCCGCTCAGCTCGAGCAGAACAAGGTGCTGTGGGAGCGCGACGGCTCGGGGTGGGCGTCGAGCTTCGCCGGCGAGTACGACCCGCATGATGCCGGCCAGTGGTTCGGCGGATCGGCGTGGGACAACCAGGCGCTGTTCGGGTTCGACGGCACGGCATCCGATGCGCTGAACATCTTCTCCTACGTGCGCACCGGAGCCCAGGCCCCTCGCGCGGTCGAGTCGGTGCAGCCCGTGGCGCTGCAGCTGGTCGAGGGTGATGCGGTCGAGCTGCCCGGCGAAGTGTCCGTGCTCTACAACGACGGCTCGTCGGAGCAGCAGGCGGTCACGTGGTCGACCGGGGCGGAGTACATCGAGGGCGTCGGCGAGTATGCGATCGCGGGCGTGACGGAAGCGGGACTCGCGGCCTCAGCCACAGTGTCGGTCGCCGCGCGCAACTATCTGCGCAACCCTGGATTCGAGGATGCGGACACGAGCATGTGGAGCGCGACCGGGTCGGGCCTCACCCTGCGAGCATGGGATGACCCTCGGAGCGGCACCCATTCGGCGCACTTCTACGCGGCATCCGGATACTCGTTCGAGCTGTCGCAGACCGTGAGCGGGCTGCCCGCAGGGTCGTACGTCGCACGGGCGTCGCTGCAGGGCGACGGTGAAGGCTCGGACGGGCGGGCTTCGCTGTCGCTCTCGTCGTCGTCTGCAGCGGGCCCCGCTGCGGCCTTCGGGTTCGACGGCTGGCGGGTGTGGTCGACGCCGACGACCGAGGCGCTGCAGGTGGGTGCCGAGGGCACGGCGACCGTGCGGATCTCCGCGGCGCTGCCGGCGGGGGCGTGGGGCACGATCGACGATCTCGAGCTCGTGCGCGAACCGATGCCCGGTGCCGACACCACGCAGCTGCGGGAGCGGCGCGACGCGGCTGCGGCTCTCGACCTGACGACGTATGTCGAGTCGTCGACGACCGCCATGCCCGGTGCGATCGCGCGTGCCGACATCGTGCTCGCAGCGATCAGCCCGAGTGAGGATGCCGTGGCAGGAGCCGTGGCGACGCTCGATGACGCCGTCGACGCACTCGTGCGGAAGGACTCGGCGACGGCCGCCCCGGCTCGTGGAGTGCTGTCGCACGACAACGGCCATGACACCGGGCTGCTCGACGGCGACTTCACGCTCACCATGAATCTGTGGTGGGGGCAGAACGCCACCAAGCTGCGAGTGTTCGAGAACGGCGTGCTGATCGAGACGGTGCCGCTGACGTTCGGAGGCACCGCTGCGCAGACGGCACAGGTCGCCGTGACCGGCAAGGCGAACGGCAGCTACGTCTACACCGGCGAACTGGTCAACTCGCGAGGCGTGACGGCGGTGAAGCCCGTGACGGTGAAGGTGAAGGATGCGGCTCCCGGCACACCCGTGCTGTCGGCCGACAACTGGGACGGCGACGGGTCGTACACGCTCACCGCCGACATGTGGTGGGGCACGAACGCGACCTCGTACCGCCTGTACGAAGACGGTGTGCTGATCTCCGAGGGCGACATGGTCGCGAACAGCCCCGCCGCGCAGCGTGTGACGGTGCCGGTGTCGGGGCGGTCGGTGGGAAAGCACACCTACCGTGTGGAGTTCGTGAACGCCGCGGGCAGTACTGAGAGCAAAGCGCTCACGGTGACGGTCAAGCGCTGACGGCATCCGGCTGCGTCCTGAATCCGTGGTCGGGTCAGCACCGGATGCTTCTGTTCGTTGAGCGAGCGGAGCGAGACGAAACGCGGTGAGGACACCGGAGCGTTGAGCCCCTGCATCCTCACCGCGTTTCGTCTCGTCGCTGCGCTCCTCGCTCAACGAACGGAAGGGTGCGTCACTTGCTGAGGAAGTCCTTCAGCGCGGCGTTGACCTCGTCGGCGTGGGTCCAGAGCAGGCCGTGCGGGGCGCCCTCGACCTCGACGTAGGTCGCCGCGGGCACTGCCTGGTGGAACCGGCGGGCGGTGGCGTCGATCGGCAGGATGTTGTCCTTGGTGCCGTGGAGGATCAGCGTGGGCTTGCCGGCATCGCGCACCGCATCCACGTCGCCGCGGAAGTCCTCGATCCACGACGAGACCACGGCGTAGGCGGCGACAGGAGCGCTGCCGATCGCGACGTTCCAGCTGCCGGTGACAGCCTCCTGGCTGATGCGCGAACCGAGGTTCTCGTCGAGGTTGTAGAAGTTCTTGTAGAAGTCGGTGAACCAGGCGAAGCGGTCGCCCTTGGCTGCGGCCTCGATGCCGTCGAACACATCCTGCGGCACGCCCTCGGGGTTGTCATCGCGCTGCACGAGGAACGGTTCGAGCGAGGCGAGGAACGCGAGCTTGGCGACGCGGTCGTGGCCATACGTGGCGACGTAGCGGGCGAGCTCGCCGGTGCCCATCGAGAAGCCGACGAGCACGACGTCGCGCAGGTCGAGGGTCTCGAGCACCGTGTTGAGGTCGGCGGCGAAGGTGTCGTAGTCGTATCCGGTGCCGACCTTCGACGACTGACCGAATCCGCGGCGGTCGTAGGTGATGACGCGGTAGCCCTGAGCGAGGAGCTCGCGGGTCTGGCGCTCCCAGCTGTGTCCGTCGAGCGGGTAACCGTGGATCAGGACGACGGGCTGGCCCGATCCCTGGTCTTCGTAGTAGAGCTCGATCGGGGTGCTGTTCTCGTTTCCGACGGTGATGTAACCCATGATCCTGGTCCTTTTCGATCCTGTGAGAACGGTCGTTCTCGGCTGATGTTGTCCACTGTAGAGAACGCTCGTTCTCATGTCAAGTACACTGAGGATATGACGGAGCAAACGGTGCGTGAACAGATCCTCGCGGCGGCGGACGAGCTCTACTACCGCAAGGGATACGCGGCTGTCGGCATGGACGAGCTGAGGGCCGCGGCCGGCGTGTCGCTGCGCCGCCTCTATGCGCTGTTCCCGTCGAAGACCGACATCGTCACGGCTGTCCTCGCCCGCAAGCACGGGGAATGGGAGTCGGGACTCACGGGGGCGGTGGCGGATGCCGGGGCTGACCCGCGCGACAGACTGCTCGCCGTCTACGGGTATCTCGAGGACTGGTTCTGCACCGACGACTTCCGCGGCTGCGCCTTCATCAACGCGTTCGGCGAGCTCGGCGGCACGAACCCCGAGGTGGCCAAGATCGTCCGTGACCACAAGGCCTCCTTCCAGGCGTATATGGCGGGGCTCGTGGTCGCGGCCGGGGCGCCGGCATCGCTCGCCGCGCAGCTGTCGATCCTCGCGGAGGGGGCCCAGAGCACAGCCGCCATCGCGGCCGATCCGCAGGTCGCCGTGCAGGCGCGCAATGCGGCCGAGGTGCTGATCGACGCCGCCGTCGCCGCCTGACCGCGGCGCACTCGAGGGATTTAGCTAGCCTGGCTAGCCTTCTCGGATGTCGGTGTCAAGGCTGGTGTGTTCCCGCGCTCACGCGCGTATGGTGCGAGCATGGAATCCCGGACGCAGGACATCGCCCGCCAGTCGATCATCATCGCCTCGGCCACGTTCATGCTGATAGCCGCGGCTGTGGGGTCCGGCGCCTTCGGTGGCACCTCGGTCAGCGAGCTGCAAGACGGAGCGCTCTCGGCGCAGGGGTCGTATCTCGCCCCGGCCGGCCCCGCCTTCTCGATCTGGTCGCTGATCTACCTCGGCCTCATCGCCTACACGGTGTGGCAGGCGCTTCCGCCGCAGCGGGCGGATGAACGTCAGCGCGCGGTCGGCGGATGGATCGCCGCATCGATGATCCTGAACGGGCTCTGGCTCGTGACGGCGCAGTTCCTGTCTCTTCCGCTGACGGTGCTCGTGATCGCACTGCTGCTCGCCACCCTCGCCCGTGTCATCGTGATCCTCGGCCGCAGCCGTGCCCGGACCTGGCCCGAGCGCATCGTGGTCGACGGCGCGAACGGCCTGCACTTCGGCTGGGTCACCATCGCGACCGTGGCCAACACGACGGCGTGGTTCACGCAGATCGCCCCGGCAGCGTGGGCAGACCAGGCTGAGATCTGGGCGGTCGCCGTGCTCGCCGTCGTGCTCGTGATCGGAGTGGCCAGCGCGCTCGTCACTCGGCGCATCGCCCCCGCTCTCGCGACCGCGTGGGGCCTCGGCTGGCTGGCCGTCGGCCGCCTGACCGGCGAACCCGAGAGCACCGTCACCGCCATCGCCGCGATCATCGTCGCGATCGTCCTCATCGCCGCAGGCGTCTGGGGAGTGCTGCGCCGCCCGCGCGCCGACATCGCGCTCTGATTCAGCGCTCGGTCGCGAATAGCCTGTTCTCATGACTGCGGATCAGCTGAGCTTTCACACGACGATCGGTGTCGAGGTCAAGGGCGAGACGTGGAGTTGCGTCGAGATACCCGGCTCCGCCGAGTTCTTCGGAACCGGGAAGACGGTCAGGGTCGACGCCCTGATAGACGATGTGAAGCTCGAGAACGTCGGCGCGATGGTGACCGGTACGGGTGGACACATGGTGTCGCTGAACGCGAAGGCGCGGAAGTCGCTGGGCAAGGACATCGGCGACACCGTCGAGGTCACCATCATGAAGCGTTGATCACGCGCACCGTTCACAATTCAGCACGAACTTCGGCCGAACGCCCTGAACCCGTCTGTTCCGCCGGCCGCCGCAAGTTCATGCTGAGTTGTGAACCGGGAATGACGAGAACGGCACGCCGGGGTCAGAGGACGAGCCGGTAACCCATCCCCGACTCGGTGAGCAGGTGTGCCGGTGCGCTCGGTTCGGCCTCGAGCTTCTTGCGCAGCTGCGACATGTACAGCCGCAGGTAGCCGGAGTCGGAGACCTGCTCGCTGCCCCAGATCTCCTTCAGCAGATCCTGCCGAGTCACCAGGGCGCCCGGATGCCGGGCGAGATGCTCGAGCATGCGCCACTCGGTGGGCGTGAGATGAACCCGCGTGCCCGCCCTGGTGACGGTCTTCGTCGCGAGGTCGACCACGACGTCGCCGAATCCGACGGTCGACTCGCCGCCGGCCGGCACCGACCGGCGAGACAGCGCCCTCAGCCGCGCGAGCAGCTCGTCGACCTGGAACGGCTTGGTGACGAAGTCGTCGGCTCCCGCATCCAACGCCTCGACCTTGTCCGCTGATCCGGTGCGGCCGGAGACGACGATGATCGGCACGGTCGTCCAGCCGCGCAGCGCCTGGATCACCTCGATGCCGTCGAGCCGCGGCATGCCGAGGTCGAGCATGATGATGTCGGGGTGCGTCTGCGCGGCGGCGGCCACGGCAGCGGCACCGTCAGCGGCCACGACCACCTCGTAGCCGTGGGCGGCGAGGGTGATGCGCAGCGCCCGCACCATCTGCGGGTCGTCATCGGCGATGAGGAGCTTCACTCCGTCTCCTCCTGCGTGAGATCGGGCTCTCCTGCCAGCGGCAGCGAGATGACCATGGTGAGTCCACCGCCGGGGGTGTCCTCGGGTGTCAGGGTACCGCCCATGCCCTCGGCGAATCCGCGCGACAGCGCGAGGCCGAGGCCGAGGCCGGTGGTGTTGTCGGTGTCGCCGAGGCGCTGGAAGGGCTGGAAGATGCGGTCGCGATTCTCTGCCGGCACGCCTTTGCCCCGGTCGATGACGCGGATCTCGGCGCGCTCGCCGAGGGCGCTCGTCGACACGATCACCCGACTGTCGGCGGGCGAGTGGCGGTGCGCGTTCGCGATCACGTTCACCAGCACTCGCTGCAGCAGCACCGGATCGGCCGACACCGCCGGCAGGTCGGCGTCCAGTGCCAGCTCCACGTCGTCGGGGCCGAGGCCGAGTTCATCGACCGCCGCCAGCACGGGACCCGCGACATCGAGTCGCATGCTCGAGACGGCGAGCACTCCCGCCTGCACGCGGCTGACGTCGAGCAGATCCGTGACCAGCGACGACAGGGTGGCGAGGCTCTCATCCGCCGTGGCGAGCAGTTCTTCCCGATCGGATGCCGACAGTCTGTGCGCCCCGCGGAGTCCGCCGATCGCGGCGACGGCCGAGGCGAGTGGTCGGCGAAGGTCGTGGCTCACCGCCGAGAGCAGCGCACTGCGCACCTGGTCGGTCTCGGCGAGAGCGGCGACCTCGCGCGCTGTGGCACGCAGGTCGGTGTGCTCGATCGCCGCCGCGAGCTGGGCGACGATCGCATCGAGCAGTCGCCGGGCGGGGGTGTCGAGGGGCTCGCCGTGCAGCTCGAGCACGGCGGGAGACGATCCGCCCGCGCCGACCGGAATCGAGGTGGCCCGACCGTCGGGCACGGGTTCGCCGTCGCTCGCCAGCACCTCGCCCTCGGCGGTGAGCAGGCGCACACCGGTGAGGCCGAAGGCCTCGCGCGTGCGACTGACCATCGCGAGCACGGCGTTGTCTCCGCGGAGCACGTTGCCGGCGACCGCGGCGAGGAGTTCGGCCTCGGCGGCGGCGCGCTGGGCCGTGCGGGCTCGCCGTGCGGCCTGGTCGACGATGATGCTGACGAGGATCGCGATGATCACATAGAGCGCGAGGGCGAGCACGTGCAGCGGATGCGCGATCGTGATGGTGAAGATCGGCGAGACGAACAGGAAGTCCAGTGTGATGCCCGAGAGCACCGCCGCGAAGACGGCCGGTCGCAGCCCGCCCACCAGCGCGACGATCACGACGAGCAGCTGGAAGGCCAACACCTCGACGGTGATCGACTCGGGACTGCGGAAGGCGAACATCGCCCACGAGAGCAGTGGTCCGACGATGAGCGCGATCACGAAGCCGAGCAGCTGACGTCGCCAGCCGAGCGCACCGCCGGTGATGCGGGGGAGCGCGGCGCGCCCGCCCGCGGCGGCGTGCGTCACGATGTGCACGTCGATGTCTCCCGAGCGGCGGATGACCTCCGACCCGATGCCGGGTCCGGTGAGCGCGGCCGCGAGGCGACCGCGTCGGCTGACGCCGATCACGAGCTGCGTGGCGTCGGCGCCGTGCGCGAACTCGACGAGCGTGCCGGGGATGTCGTCGCCGATGATCTGGTGAAAGCTGCCGCCGAGCGACTCGACCAGTGAGCGCTGGGCGGCTAGTGCCCCCGGGGTCTCGTCGCGGAGGCCGTCTTGTGCGGCGATGTGCACTGCGAGCAGCTCGCCACCGGCCGAGCGGGCGGCGATGCGGGCCCCTCGACGCAGCAGCGTCTCGCCCTCGGGGCCACCGGTGAGGGCGACGACCACGCGCTCGCGCGCCTGCCAGGTGCCCTCGATGCCGTGGTCGGCGCGGTAGCTGCGCAGCGCACTGTCGACCTCGTCGGCGAGCCAGAGCAGCGCGAGTTCGCGCAGCGCCGTCAGGTTTCCGAGGCGGAAGTAGTTCGACAGCGCCGCGTCGATCCGTTCGGCCGGGTAGACGAGGCCCGCCGAGAGTCGATCGCGCAGCGACTGCGGCGCCAGGTCGACGACCTCGATCTCGTCGGCGGCGCGCACCACGGCATCCGGGATGGTCTCCTGCTGAGCGATGCCTGTGATCTTCTCGACCACGGCGTTCAGCGACTCGATGTGCTGCACATTCACGGTCGTGACGACGTCGATGCCGGCGTCGAGCAGCGCGTCGACGTCCTGCCAGCGCTTCGCGTTCTGCGAACCGGGGGTGTTGGTGTGGGCGAGCTCGTCGACCAGCGCGATCTCGGGGTGCCGGGCGAGAACCGCCTGCAGGTCCATCTCGCTCAGCGGCACGCCTCGGTGCAGATCGGTGCGGCGAGGCACCTCGGGGATGCCGATGGTCTGCGCCGCCGTCGCCGCGCGGTCGTGAGTCTCGACGATCGCGATCACGACGTCTCGGCCCTCGTCGAGCAGTCGGCGACCTTCGACGAGCATCTCGAAGGTCTTGCCGACACCGGGAGCTGCGCCGAGCAGCACGCGGAGTCGGCCGCGTCGCGGCATCCGCTCTGCCGTCATCAGCCCTCCTGCTCATCGAGCGCGAGATTGAGTTCGGCGACGTTGATGCGTTCTTCGCCGAGGAATCCCAGATCCCGCCCTTGAATCCTAGACTCCACGAGGTCGCGCACCTGCTGTTCGGGCAGGCCGCGCTCCTCGGCCACCCGCGGCACCTGCAGCAGGGCGTAGGCGACGCTGATGTGCGGGTCGAGGCCCGAGCCCGATGCCGTCACGGCGTCGGCCGGAACGGCGTCAGGACTCACTCCTTCGCGCTCGGCGATGGCCGCCTGACGCTCGCCGATCGATGCGACGAGGTCGGGGTTCTCGGGACCGAGGTTGCTCCCACCGGAGCTGGTCCCGTCGTAGCCGTCACCGGCGGCAGACGGACGCGACTGGAAGTACTCGGGAAGCGCCTCGCCGTCGGCATCCGTGAAGGACTGCCCGATCAGCGAGCTGCCCTTGTCGTCTGCGAGCGGCGAGCCGTTCGCCTGGAACGGCATCAGCAGCTGGCCGATGCCGGTGACCACCAGGGTGTAGCCGACGCCGAGCACGAGGGTGAGCACGAGCATCGCGCGGATGGCGACGCCGGTGGTGCGGGCCACGGTGCGAGAGGAGGACATGGGATGCCTTTCAAAGAAGTCGGTCGTTGAGCGAGGAGCGGGTGACCTCGCCCGGTCGTTGAGCGAGGAGCGAAGCCCCGAGACGAAACGCGGTGAGTCGCGCTCAGAAGCCGGGGATGAGGGTGATCACGAGGTCGATCAGCTTGATGCCGATGAACGGAGCGATCACGCCGCCGAGGCCGTAGACGAGCAGGTTGCGCTGCAGGATCTGCGAGGCGCTCGCCGGGCGATACTTCACTCCTCGGAGTGCCAGCGGGATCAGGAACACGATCACGATGGCGTTGAAGATGATCGCGCTGGTCACGGCGGATGCCGGCGAGTGCAGCTGCATGATGTTGAGCGCCGCGAGGCCGGGGAAGACGCCCATGAACATCGCCGGGATGATGGCGAAGTACTTGGCGATGTCGTTCGCGAGCGAGAACGTCGTGAGCGCTCCGCGGGTGATGAGCAGCTGCTTGCCGATGCGCACGATGTCGATGAGCTTCGTGGGATCGGAGTCGAGGTCGACCATGTTGCCGGCCTCCTTCGCTGCCGACGTGCCGGTGTTCATCGCGACGCCCACGTCGGCCTGGGCGAGCGCCGGGGCGTCGTTCGTGCCGTCGCCTGTCATCGCGACGAGGCGGCCGCCCTCCTGCTCGCGCTTGATCAGTTCGAGCTTCTGCTCGGGAGTCGCTTCGGCGAGGAAGTCGTCGACCCCTGCCTCCTTCGCGATCGCGGCGGCGGTCAGCGGGTTGTCGCCCGTGATCATGACGGTGCGGATGCCCATGCTGCGCAGCTCTTCGAACCGCTCGCGCAGGCCGTCTTTCACGATGTCCTTGAGGTGCACGACGCCGAGCACCTCGCCGATGCCCTCGGCAGGCTTCACGGCGACGACCAAGGGGGTGCCGCCGCTCGACGCGACGCCGTCGGTCAGGGTGGTGAGCTCGGCATTCGAGTCGAGTCCGAGCCAGGCGCTGATCGCCGAGCCTGCACCCTTGCGGATCTGCGTGCCGTCGGGCAGGTCGAGGCCGGACATGCGGGTCTGCGCGGTGAACGGCACGACGACGGCTCCGACCGGCTCCTCGACCTGGATGCCGTGAGACGCGGCCAACGCGACGATCGACGCGCCCTCGGGCGTGGGGTCGGCGAGGGATGCGAGGGCGGCGACGCGCAGCAGCTCCTCGGGGTCGACCCCCGCGAGCGGCAGCACCTCGTGGGCCTGTCGGTTGCCGTAGGTGATGGTGCCGGTCTTGTCGAGCAGCAGGGTGGTGACGTCTCCCGCGGCCTCGACCGCGCGTCCCGACATGGCGAGCACGTTGCGCTGCACGAGGCGGTCCATGCCGGCGATGCCGATGGCCGAGAGCAGGGCGCCGATCGTCGTGGGGATCAGGCACACGAGCAGGGCGATCAGCACCGGGATGCTGACGGGCGAGGCCGCGTACGACGCGATCGGGTTGAGCGCCAGCACCACGACGACGAACACGATCGACAGGCTCGCGAGCAGGATGTTCAGCGCGATCTCGTTGGGGGTGCGCTGACGGCTCGCGCCCTCGACCAGGGCGATCATGCGGTCGACGAACGTCTCGCCGGGCTTCGAGGTGATGCGCACGACGATGCGATCAGACAGCACCCGTGTGCCGCCGGTGACGGCGCTGCGGTCTCCGCCGGATTCGCGGATGACCGGCGCGCTCTCGCCGGTGATCGCCGACTCGTCGACGGTCGCGATGCCCGCGACGATGTCGCCGTCTCCGGGGATCAGCTCTCCCGCCGCGACGATCACGATGTCGTCGCGCTGGAGCTCGGCCGACGAGACGTCGACGGTTTCGGAGCGCTCTGCCGTGGCATCCGCACCGGCGTCGTGCCGGACGACCTTGCGTGCCATGGTGCTGGTCCGGGTCTTGCGCAGGCTCGCAGCCTGGGCCTTGCCGCGGCCCTCGGCCACCGACTCGGCGACGTTGGCGAACAGCACGGTGAGCCACAGCCAGATGGCGATGCCCCAGGTGAACGGCGCGGGCACCGGGGTTCCGCCCGAGTCGGCGGGGCCTCCGAGGAAGGGCTCGGCGATCGCGAGCACGGTGGTGAACGCGGCGCCGACCCAGACGAGCAGCATCACGGGGTTGCGCACGAGCGAGGCGGGGTTGAGCTTGCGCAGCGCGCCCGGCAGGGCCTGGGTCAGCTGCGCCCAGCCGAACGCGCGGGGCGGTTCGGTCGAGGCGGATGCCGCGGCATCCTGCTGTTCCGACGGCGTCTCGGAGGGGGTGGTGATGAGGGTCATGTCAGACGAGTCCTTCAGCGAGGGGTCCCAGTGCGAGCACGGGGAAGTAGGTGAGTGCCGTGATGATGACTGTGACGGCCGAGAGGAGGCCGACGAACTGCGGTCGGTGCGTGGGCAGCGTTCCGGTGTTCTCCGGCACGCGCTGCTGCGCGGCGAACGATCCGGCGAGGGCCAGCACGAGCACGATCGGCAGGAAGCGGCCGAGCAGCATCGCGATGCCGAGTGCGGTGTTGAACCACGGGGTGTTCGCGGTGAGGCCGGCGAAGGCCGAGCCGTTGTTGTTCGACGCCGAGGTGAAGGCGTAGAGCACCTCGCTCATGCCGTGCACGCCGGGGTTGAGGATGCTGGTCGCCTCGACGTCCGCCCGGATTCCCGGGATCGCGAAGCTCAGCGCCGTGCCGACCAGCACGAGGGTGGGCGTCACGAGGATGTAGAGGCTCGCGAGCTTGATCTCCTTCGGGCCGATGCGCTTGCCGAGGTACTCGGGGGTGCGGCCGACGAGCAGTCCGCCGACGAACACCGCGATGATCGCGAGCACGAGCATGCCGTAGAGACCCGATCCGACGCCGCCGGGGGCGACCTCGCCGAGCATCATGTTGAGCATCGGCATCATGCCGCCGAGTGCCGTGTACGAGTCGTGCATCGAGTTGACCGCGCCGGTCGACGTCAGGGTGCTGGCGCTGCCGAAGAGCGTGGATCCGAGGATGCCGAAGCGCGCCTCCTTGCCCTCCATGGCCGCCCCTGCGAGTTCGGGAGCGCTGCCGCGGCCGGCGAGCTCGAGTGCCGAGAGGGCGAAGGTCGAGATCAGGAAGATCGTTCCCATCACGGCGGCGATCGCGTAGCCCTGGCGGTTGTCGTCGATCATGCGGCCGAACGTGCGGGGGAGTGCGAACGGGATCACCAGGATCAGCAGGATCTGCAGCAGGTTGGTCCAGCCCGTCGGATTCTCGAACGGGTGCGCCGAGTTGGCGTTGAAGAAGCCACCGCCGTTGGTGCCGAGCAGCTTGATGGCCTCCTGCGAGGCGACCGGTCCGCCGGGGATGGTCTGCGTGCCCCCGGAGACGGTGGTCACGTCGGTGAAGCCGGCGAAGTTCTGCACCACGCCGCCCGCGATCAGGGCGATCGCGCCGATCAGGGCGATCGGCAGCAGGATGCGGCCGAGCCCGCGGATCAGGTCGACCCAGAAGTTGCCGATCGTGGTCGAGCCGCGGCGGGCCAGGCCGCGGGTCAGTGCGACGGCGACGGCCAGGCCGACGGCGGCCGAGACGAAGTTCTGCACTGTGAGGCCCGCGAGCTGCACGGTGTAGCCCATCGTCTGCTCGGGCGAGTACGACTGCCAGTTGGTGTTCGCGACGAAAGACGCGGCGGTGTTGAACGCCAGGCCCTCGGGCACGGCCGGGAGTCCGAGCGACTCGGGCAGGAAGCCCTGCAGACGCTGCAGCCCGTAGACGAGCAGCAGGCCGACGACCGAGAACGCGAGGACGCTGCGGGCGTAGGCACGCCACGTCTGCTCGGATGCCGGGTCGACGCCGATCAGACGGTAGATGCCCCGCTCGGCCTTCAGATCACGAGGGGTGCTGAAGACGTGCGCCATGTAGTCGCCGACGGGGCGGTAGAGCAGCACGAGGGCGACGATCAGGACGGCGGCCTGGAGAACGCCGAACCAGAGTTCGGCGTTCATCGAAGAGCCGGCGCCCATCAGAACTTCTCCGGGGCGACGAGAGCCACCACGAGGTAGACGACGGCGGCCACGGCGAGGGCGGCGGCGATGATCTCGAAGACGATCACAGTCGTTCCACCCCCTTCGCGACCAGGGAGACGAGGGCGAACAGCGCGAGAGTCAGCGCGATGTAGATGATGTCGAGCACGAGACTCGATACAACTCCCGTGCGGACCGGCATATGGCGATCCTCACGCTTTGCCTACGGGGGCGTGCGGGATGCATGCGAGTTGCTCACGTTCCGAGGTCGTGTGGACTTTTTCGCGCCTCGATGTCGCATCCCGCCGTCGTCGTTCGTGGTGCAGGTAGGAGGCGACCGTTTCGGGTGGTCTCGCAGATGAGAGGCACGGTGACGACGTGTACAACGATCCGATGATGGCGAGTGTTCTCTACCGGCTGGAGGCAGAGGAGGCAGAGCAGGCCATCGAGCGGCGCCGCGTCGCCCTCGAGCATCCCGGCATGATCAGGCGGCCGTCGCTGTGGGCTCGCGCTCGCCGCGTCTGGACGGGCGGCCCTTCTCGCCGACGCCGTGAGCGGCAATGATCGTGGTGACGGCTGGTTCGCTGCAGATCCTGCTGGTTCGACCGGATGGAAAGAGCACAGATGACGCGATGGGGCGGCGCCCAGGGGTCTCGTCACGGAATGACGCGATGATTGCGGATGCCGGGCGGTCGCGACGCGCTGACATCGACGTGCGCGTCGCCCAGGTGTACCGCGAGGAGTGGGCGAGGATCGTCGCCGGTCTGACGCGGCGCTGCGGTGATCTCGGACTCGCCGAGGAGATGGCCGCTGAGGCGTTCGCCTCTGCAGTCGAGCGGTGGCCGGCCGAGGGCGTGCCACCGAATCCGGGCGGATGGATCACCACCACCGCCTATCGCAAGGCCATCGATCGGCTGCGTCGGGAGTCGTCCCGCGACGCGAAGCAGCGGGAGGCACTGATGCTGCACGATCCCGAACCGCCCGAGCCGACCGGCGCCATCGACGACGATCGGCTGCGCCTGCTCTTCACGTGCTGCCATCCGGCGCTGTCGCTCGAAGGGCGCGTCGCCCTCACTCTGCGCGTGGTCGCCGGCCTCACGCTCGAGGAGATCGCGCGAGCCTTCCTGATGCAGGAATCCGCTGTGCGGCAGCGCATCACACGAGCGAAGTCGAAGATCAAGACCGCGCAGATCCCCTATCAGGTGCCCGCGCCTGAAGATCTGCGCGTGCGCATCGACGGGGTGCTGGCGGTGCTCTATCTCGTGTTCAACGAGGGCTACTTCGCATCCGGCTCCGAAATGCCGGCGCTCCGCAGCGAGCTGACCACCGAGGCGATCCGGCTCACCAGACTCGTGAGAGAGCTGTTGCCCGACGACGCAGAGGTCGCGGGGATCCTGGCGCTGATGCTGCTCAGCGAGGCGCGCTCTCCGGCCCGGATCACGGCGAAAGGCGAGCTCATGCGGCTCGATGAGCAGGACCGCGGGCTGTGGAATCGTGAGCTGATCGACGAGGGCCTGTCGCTTCTCGACCGACTGCGCGGGGCGGTTCCCGGTCGCTACACGCTGCTCGCCCAGATCAATGCGGTGCATGCGGCGGCCGTGGATGCCGAGCACACCGACTGGCAACGCATCGTCGAGCTCTACGAGCAGCTGGAGCGCGTCGACCCGAGTCCGGTCGTCACCCTGGGCAAGGCCGTGGCGATCGCCGAACGGGACTCACCACAGCAGGCGCTGGTCATCGTCGAGTCGCTGCGCGATGCACTGGCGGACTTCCATGGCTTGCACGTGACTCGGGCCGAGCTGCTGCGCGCGGCGGGCAGACCTGCAGATGCCATGGACGCCTACGACCGAGCGATCTCGTTGGCGAGCAACGACGCCGAGATCGCCCACCTGACCCGGCGCCGCGATGAGATCGCGGTGCCACTCGTGCCCGGACCCTCCGGGACCACGTCGAACGGAGAGAGCAGATGAGCAACAAGTACCTCGTGATCCACATGACCGACCCGACTGGAGGCACGATGCCGCAGGGAGAGGATCAGCGCCTGCTCGAAGACTGGGCCGAGGAAGGCGACGCGGCCGGCCGGCTGGGCGACGGTGCACCCGTAGCCGGCCCTGAGGAGGCGAAGTCCGTGGCTGTGCGAGACGGCAAGGTGCTCGTCACCGACGGTCCGTTCCCCGAGTTCAAGGAGTGGTTCGCGGGCTACGACATCGTGACCGCCGAGTCGATCGACGAGGCCGCGAGCTTCATGGCGAAGCATCCGACCGCCGTGATGGGGCGCGTATACATCCTGCCGGTGGTGAAGCTCCCCTGGGACGCCTGACCACACACGGCTGACAGGCCGCGTGCCGGACACTCACCGGATCACACCCCCACCGGATCTACACTCAGCGAGTGAGTGCGACGCGACGGCGGCTGGGAGCAGGGACGATCATCGTCCTGGCGCTCATCGCCGTGGCACTCGTCTGCATCGTCACGGGCGTCCTCCCACCCTCGGATGCCGGGGCGCTCGGTGCCCGCATCGCACCCGTGCTCGGGTTCGTCATCGCGATCACGATCGTCGCCGAGCTGGCCCGGGATGCCGCGGTGTTCGACGTCGTCGCTCAGCGTCTGGCTCGGTGGGGGCACGGGCGCGTCATCCTGCTCTGGTTGTCTGTCGTGGTGCTCGCCGTCATCAGCACGGTGTTCCTGTCGCTCGACACCACGGCGGTCATCGTGACGCCGGTCGTGGTCGTGCTCGCGCAGAGCGTCGGCATCCCTCCGCTGCCGTTCGCCCTCGTCACGGTGTGGCTGGCGAACACCGCATCTCTCGCACTGCCCGTGTCGAACCTCACGAACCTGCTCGCGGCACGGTCGATCGGTGACGACCCGCTCGCGTTCCTCGCGCTGAGCTGGGCGCCGACCCTTGTCGGGGTGCTCGTACCCGTCGTGATCCTCACACTGCGACACCGACGCACGCTCTTCGGCGGGTATCGCACTCCTACAGGCGGTGACCCTTCCGACCGGGTGCTTTTCTGGGCGGCGTCCGGCACCCTGCTGCTCCTGATGCCCCTGCTCGCAGTGACCCATGACGTCTGGATCCCCGCGACGGTCGCCGCGCTCGTGCTCATCGTCGTGTTCGGCATCCGGCGTCGTCATGTGCTGCGACTCTCGCTCGTGCCGTGGCAGGCGATCGGCCTGGCGGCGGCCCTGTTCGTCGTGGTCGAGACCGCGCACGCGAACGGCATCCTCGACTTCCTGTCGGTGCTCGCGGCCAGTGGACACGCGCCCGCAGAGCTGCTGCGTCTCTCGGCAGCGGGAGCGCTCGCCGCGAACGGGGTCAACAACCTGCCCGCCTACCTGATCCTCGAACCCACCGCCGGCGACCCGGTCGCGCTCATGGCACTGCTGATCGGGGTGAATCTCGGCCCGCTGATCACACCGTGGGCTTCTCTCGCCACGCTTTTGTGGCACCACAGGGTGGTGTCGCTGGGTGTCGAGATCCGCTGGGGCAGCCTGATGCTCTGGGGTGCGATCGTCGCCGTGCCGACGGTGTTGGTCGCCACTCTCGTGCTCGCGGTCGTCGCAGGCTGAGACCGTTCATCCCGGCGCTGGCCCGGGGTAGGGAAAAGGGCAGCGACTCAGGTCACGGGATCTGGGGAGGTCCGCAGCACGACATGGGGAGTGTGTGCCGGGTGAGGGTCGCTGCCCTACGCCTCCACGCTACGCGCATGTCATCCGACCCGGTGAAATTTCAGTGCCTGATGTATGGTGCGAGGGCGCGACACCGGCATACAGTGAGGCAGTGGGCGACATCAGCGCATCTCTGCCGATTCGGCCGCGGCAGCTGATCCGCGACCAGGTCTTCGCCACGCTCGCCGAAGAGATCATCTCCGGTCGCATGCAGCCTCTCGAAGAGATCCGCGACCAGGATCTGCAGGCCGAATACGGCGTCTCCCGCACTCCCATCCGCGAAGCCCTGAACCGCCTCGCCGACCTCGGGCTCATCGAAGTCAGCACCAACCGATTCACTCGCGTCGCCCCCGTCGATCTCGACGCCCAAGCCGACCGGGTCGAGACCGCAGTCGCGATGATCGGATACTGCGCGATCAAGGCCGTGCCGACGTACACCGTCGACCAGGTCGCGTCGCTCCACGCGCGCATCGACGGTCTGCTCGCCGCCGGCCTGGCAGGTGCCTCCAGCCGTGAGGGCCTCAGTCTCTGGTACGCGCTGTGGGGTGAGATCGTGCTGAGCGCCCACAACCAGACGATGATCGACATCCTCGACGGGCAGCTCGCCCTGCACCTGACCAGAACCGTGCCAGCGCAACCGGTCGCCGCCGAGCTCGTCGACTTCATGCGCACGGGTCTCGAGCAGCTGCGCGCCCTGCTCGAGCGGCGCGACGGCGAGGGTGTGCGTGCGCTCATCGAGCCGCTGTTCCTGAGATCGACGATCGAGCCGCTCCGAGCGGCGGCTGCGCTCGCCGCCGCATCTGCCTCCAGCGATCCGACACGCATCGGCCGATCACCCGGGGAATGACATGCCCGACCGGCGGATCGACAAGCTGAACTCCACGCGACTGCTGGGAGGGGTCGAGCAGCCACTGCCCCTCTTCACCTCGAGAGCGGATGCCGTCGTCGACTCGCTCGCGCACTCGATCGAGTCGGGCGAGCTGGCCCCCGGCGACCCCCTGTCGGTCACGGCCCTCGTGCAGCGCCTCAACGTCGCCGCCGGCACGGTGCGATCGGCCCTCGGCGCGCTCGAGGCGATGCACCTGATCGACCACCGGCTCAACAGGGCGTCCGTCGTCGTGACACCGACCCCCGCGTGGTTCGTCGCCGTCGCCGCCGAGTGCTCGGGGCTGTCGATCGCGGCGGCCGACCTCGGCATCGCGCACGCGACCGAGGCTCAGGTCACCGAGTTCGCCGCGAGGGCGGCGACCGTCAGAGAACTCTGGGAGACCGACGACAACGACCAGGTCGTCGGAGCAGAGGGGCTGTGGGAGCTGCTCGACCTGCTCGCGGTGTTCTCGCGCAACCGATACCTGAGCGCCCTGCACGCGTCGAAGAGACCTGCGCTGGTGCTCGGCATCCGCTCGCTCAGCCGACCTCGCAACCCCGCGATGCTGCGATCGGTCGTCGACGTTCTGGTCGCCGCCGCGCGCGATCGCGACCGGCTCGAGGCGACCGACCTGGTCAGAGACCTCTACACCTTCGTGGTCGACGGGGTCACAGACCTCTGACCGTCGGCGTCCACTCCTCGGCGAGGATGCCGTAGTTCAGTCCGTCGAGCCACTCGCCCGACCGGTGCAGGGCGGTCTTGCGGCTGAACTCCTCTCGACGCATGCCGAGTCGCTCCATGAGGCGCCATGACGGCTCGTTGTCGGCGAAGCATCCGGCGTGCACGCGGCGCAGCGCCAGCGGACCGAAACAGACGTCGATCACGGCGCGGATCGCCTCGGTCGCATAGCCGCGCCCTGTATGGTCCGGGTCGAGCACCCATCCGAGCTCGGCCTCGACGCCCTTCGCCTGATCCGCGACCTCGAGCTGCGCCCACCCGTCGCCGATCCTGATCATGATGTCGCCGATCGGCACGGGCGCCAGGTCGTCGTCTGCGGGCAGCAGCTCGACGATGTGCATCGAGGCGAGCCGCTCAGGGTCGAGGTATCGCTCGCGGAATGCCTCGATCGTTGCAGGCGCCAGCCCGAGCCAGCGGTTCACGTCGGGCTGGCGTCGCCACTGCCACATCGCGTCGATATCGGGGGCGCTCATCGGTCGGATCTGCAGGCGATCGGTGCGGACGGGCCAGATGTCGGTGCGCGGCGAATCGGTCATCGCCCCAGCCTATTGAGCCGTCTGATCCGCGACGCGGCGCATCTCGGCAGCGAGCGCCGCGTTCGTCCGCTCGTAATGCCCCGTGATGTTGTCTCGCACCTCGGGCGACTTGTTCTGGCTCAGCTTGGCGCGCGCGTCGAAGCGGTCGACACGCATCCTCAGGCCCACGGTGCCCTTCGCCGCGCGACGCGTGCCGGCCTCGTCCTCCGACAGGCTGCGCCCGTGCGGCGTGCCCTTCTCGAAGTGGTCGGTGAGCTGCGCGAGCATGGCGTAGTTCTCCTCCTCGCTGAGGATCTCGGGTGTGCCGTAGAGGTGGGCGGTGACGTGGTTCCAGGTCGGCACCAGGTCTCCCGGCGCGTAGAGACTGGGCGACACGTAGTCGTGGGGGCCCTGGATGATCACGAGGATCTCGTGGTCTCCCAGCTCGTGCAGCTGCTCGTCGGGTCGGCCGAAGTGACTCGCGATCACGATCTCGTGCTCGTCTTCGATCAGCAGGGCGGGATAGTGCGAGGCGACCAGTCCGGTGCTCGCGGGCGACACGAACGTGGCCCACGGGTTGCCGCGGATGAGGCGCTTCACCTCGAGTGGGTCGGTCATCAGGTAGCGGGGTGTGTGGCGCATCAGAACTCCTCGTTCAGGGGGTGAGTGGTGGGTCGGGGATGGATCAGTCGGGTGCGCACGGCGAGCGCGGCGCACAGGATGACGGCTATGCCACCCAGTGCGGTGGGCCAGCCGATCTGCTCGTGAAGAAGCAGCGCGGCCCAGGCGATGCTCATCACGGGCTGGACCAGCTGGATCTGGCTGACCTGGGCCATGGGCCCGATCGCGAGCCCGCGGTACCAGGCGAAGAATCCGAGGAACATGCTGACCACGGCGAGGTACGCGAAGGCGAGCCACTGCACCGGCGAGGCGGATGGCGGGTGGGTGAGCGCCGATCCCAGCGTGAGCGCGAGCATCAGCGGCGCCGCGAGCACCAGCGCCCAGGACACGGTCTGCCACGTTCCGAGTTCCCGCGCCAGCAACCCGCCCTCGGCGTACCCGATGGCCGCCGCGAGCACCGCGCCGAACAACAGCAGATCGGCCCAATGGAGTTCGCCCAGGCCGCCGTTCTGCAGTGAGGCGAAGACGACCGCCGCGGCGGCACCCACAGCAGCGAACCACCAGAACGCTCGTCCGGGGCGCTCGCGGGTGCGCAGCACCACCATCACGGCTGTCGCTGCGGGCAGCAGGCCGATCACCACGGCGCCGTGGCTCGCAGGCGCAGCGGTCATGGCGAACGACGTCAGCAGGGGGAACCCCGCGACCACGCCGCCGGCGACGATCGCGAGGCGCCACCACTGCGCCGTGGTCGGCGGATGCTGACGTGTCACCGCCAGCGCCAGGGCGGCGAGTGCTGCGGCGACGACCGCGCGGCCGGATCCGATGAACAGCGGCGAGAGGCCGCCGACCGCGATGCGGGTGAACGGGAGAGTGAACGAGAAGACGGTGACGCCGAGGAGTCCCCACCAGAGTCCGGGACTCGAGGATAGCGGCGCACGTGGGCGGACGATAACGCTACTCTGTTGTTTCATGAGTCAGGATAGCAGTGACCGGATCGTGGCCGGCCTCCGCCGGTGGATCGCGTCGGCTCCGCCGGGCGCCCGCGTGCCGTCGAATCGCGCCCTCGTCGCAGAGTACGGTGCGAGCCCCGTCACGGTGCAGAAGGCCATGGCGCACCTGGCGCGACTGGGGCTGGTCGAGTCGAGGCCCGGATCAGGCACGTTCGTGCGGGCACAGCGACCACCTCGCGCTGCGGACTACGGCTGGCAGACGTCCGCCCTCGGGGCGCCTCCCGCCCGACTCGCCGGTCTCACCTCGACGCAGCGCACCGTCGCCCCCGATGCGATCGGCATGCACTCGGGGTACCCCGCCGTCGAGCTGCTTCCCGAACGTCTCGTCCGCCAGGCGATCACCCGCGCGGCGCGCACCTCCTCGGCGCTCACCCGTTCACCCGCCGCCGGGCTGCCCGAACTCCAGGCATGGTTCGCCGCCGAGCTCGCGGCATCCGCACCGGCAGACGTCGCTCCAGCATCCGCGAGGGATGCACTCGTCATCGCGGGCAGTCAGAGCGGGCTGAGCTCGATCTTCCGAGCTGTGGTCGGCGCCGGCCAGCCGCTGCTGATCGAGTCCCCCACCTACTGGGGTGCGCTGCTCGCTGCTGAGCAGGCAGGGGTGGTCCTGGTGCCGATCCCGTCGGGCCCCCACGGTCCGGATCCGGATGCCGTCGAGCGAGCCTTCGCCGAGACCGGGGCTCGCGCGTTCTACGCGCAACCCACATTCGCGAACCCGACCGGCGCCAGGTGGCCGGCGGCGACGGGCCTCGCCGTGCTCGAAAGCGTGCGTCGACACGGGGCCTTCCTCATCGAAGACGACTGGGCGCACGATCTGGCCATCGATGGCGATCCGCGGCCGATCGCGGCGATGGACGATGACGGCCATGTCGTCTATCTCCGCTCGCTGACCAAGAGCGTCTCACCGTCGCTGCGGATCGCAGCGCTGATCGCCCGCGGCCCGGCTCGCGAACGCATCCTCGCCGACCGCGCCGCCGAGTCGATGTACGTGAGCGGGGTGCTGCAGGCCGCAGCGCTCGACGTCGTGACCCAACCGGCCTGGCGGACTCACCTCCGTGGATTCAGAGAACAGTTGCGGGCGCGACGGGATCTGCTGCTTTCGAGCCTCGCCGAGCACGCGCCGACGGCGATCGTCGAGACGGTGCCGACCGGCGGCCTCAACCTCTGGGCGCGGCTTCCGGAGGGCACCGATGTCGTCGCAATCGTTCGCGCATGCGAGGCGCGCGGCCTCATCATCTCTCCCGGGTCCGAGTGGTTCCCCGCCGAGCCCTCCGGGTCGTATGTGCGCCTCAACTACGCCCACGCCGACCCGTCGCGTTTCCCGGAGGCGGCAAGAATCCTCGGGGGTGTGCTCGCCGCATCCTGAGCAGCGTCAGCTCTCGGGCGGACCTTCGGGCCGGTGCGCGCGACGCCCGCTCACGACGACCGGACGCCCCGCACGCTCCTGCCCGGGCAGGGGACGCGAGCGCCGTCCATAGATCAGCTCGGACGAGTCGAGCAGCCACGGCACGAGCGTGATCGACACCCCGTGCACGAGCATCAGCTGGTTGGCGAGACGACGCGAGCGCCGGTTGTGGAGGAATGTCTCCCACCAGTGCCCCACGATGTACTGCGGCAGGTAGACCGTGACCACCGACGAGCCGTGCTTCTCGCGGTACTGCGTGATGAACTGGGTCACCGGCTGAGCGAAGGACCGGAACGGCGACTCGACGATCACCAGGGGGATCGGCACGAGGTGGTCGGCCCATTCCTTCTGCAGCTGCGCGGCATCGTCGGATGCCACGGCGACGTGCACCGCCAGCGTCTTGCCGTGCTTCGCGGCGACCGCATAGTCGATGGCCTTGATGACGGGCTTCTGCAGACGGTTGACGAGCACGATCGCCAGGTCGCCCGTCGCGCCGAACTTCGTCGTGTCGTCGATCGCGATCTCGTGCTCGACGTCGCGGTAGTACCGCTTCACGCCCATCATCAGGAACGCCAACACCGGGATCGCGAAGAACACCAGGTACGCGCCGTGCGTGAACTTCGTGATCGTCACGATCAGCAGCACGGCGACGGTCATTGCGGCGCCCACCGAGTTGATGACCAGGCCGATCCTCGCCGAGCGGCGATCGGATGCCGAGGCGCCGTCGATTCCCGATCCTGACGTCTTCTCGGCCGGTCCGCGCAGGATGCGCCTCCAGTGACGCACCATGCCGATCTGCCCGAGCGAGAACGACACGAAGACGCCGATGATGTACAGCTGGATCAGCGTGGTGAGCTTCGCCTGGAACACCACCAGCACCGCGATCGCGGCGATGCCGAGCACGATCATGCCGTTCGAGAACACCAGGCGGTCACCGCGGGTGTTCAGCGCCTTGGGCGCGTATCCGTCGCGGGCGAGCACCGAGCCGAGCAGCGGGAAGCCGTTGAAGGCGGTGTTGGCCGCCAGCAGCAGCACGCACGCCGTCGCGGCCTGAATGATGAAGAACAGGATGCTGCCGCCGCCGAACGTCGCCGAGGCGATCTGCGCCATCAGGCTCGGCTGCGGGTTCGAGCAGTCGAAGCCGATCAGGTCGCAGGGGTTCTCGGCGTAGTGCACCCCGGTGATCAGCGCGAGTGCGGTGAGACCGGCGAAGAGGCAGGCCGCGATCGAACCCATCAGCACGAGCGTGGTCTGCGCGTTGCGCACCTTGGGCGTGCGGAAGGCGGGCACGCCGTTCGACACCGCCTCGACGCCGGTGAGGGCCGAGCATCCGCTCGAGAACGCGCGCAGGATCAGGAGGATGACCGCAGCCTGCCCGAGGTCTTCGGAGTGCACGGCGAACTCGGCGCTCGACGCCACCGGTGCATCGCCGAGGAACGTGCGGATGAGTCCCGTCACGATCATGAAGCCCACCGAGCCGATGAACACGTAGGTGGGGATGGCGAAGACGAGCGACGCCTCGCGCACCCCGCGCAGGTTCACGATGATGATGAGGATCACGAATCCGACCGCGAGCTCGACCCGCAGGGGATCGAGCCCGGGCACGGCCGAGATGATGTTGTCGACACCGGAAGCGACCGACACGGCGACCGTCAGCACGTAGTCGACCAGCAGGGCGGCCGCCACGATGACGCCGGGGATCTCGCCGAGGTTCTTCGAGGCGACCTCGTAGTCGCCGCCACCCGATGGGTAGGCTTTGATGAGCTGACGGTAGCTGAGCACCACGACGATCAGCAGCACCACCACGGCCACCGCGACGATCGGCGTGAACGACAGGAAGGTGAGCCCGCCGATGAGCAGGATCATCACCAGCTCCTGCGGCGCATAGGCGACCGAGCTCAGCGCATCCGATGCGAAGATCGGCAACGCCATCTTCTTGGGGAGCAGCTGATCGTCGACCTGCGCACTCGTCAGCGGGTCGCCGATCAGGATGCGCTTCACGCGAGGAGGAGCGTCGGTGTTGCCGCGGGTTTCTTCTGACACGTCGGGCGACATTACGCCCGCAAACGCCTTCCTCACGCGTTCCTCACGGAATCCCTACGGGTGCTCGAGCGTCCCTAACGGAATCCTCACGGGCCACTGTCGCCGTCACTCCTGATGAGGGCGAGGCATGTACCACTCGGTGAAAGCGGTCGCCCGCCCCTCCGCATCCAGCCGGACGATCCAGAGGTTCACGTAGTCGCGCTCCGCCGGATACTTCGTGCGCCCCTCGACCACGACGAACTCGTCGTCTTCGCGCACGATCCACCAGTCGAACGACCACGTCCCCGGTTCGTCGAGGTCGTCGAGCCAGCCGGCGACGATGTCCGCCCGGCCGACGCGCGGCTCGGCGTCCGGGCTGGTGAGGTAGATCGCGTCTTCACTGAAGAGCGCGGAGATCTGCTGGGGATCGTTCGACTTCCAGGCCTCGACGTACGCCTCGGTCCACTTCTCTCCTGCGCTGGTCATGTCCTCCGTTCTAGACCCGGCCTCCGACATCGTCAAGGTTCTCGACTCCATCGAAGATGCACAGCCACTTCCGATCACGGACGGATAACGTCGAAGGCATGACGTCTCTTCAGGTCACCGACGACGCGATCCAGCAGACTCGGGAGCTCCGCGACGAGTTCCAGCGCTTTCTGCGCGAGTACGAGTTCGGCATGCGGGAGGTCGAGACGAAGATCGGGATCCTGCGCGACGAGTTCACCCACCATCACGCCTACAACCCGATCGAGCACGTGAAGAGCCGGTTGAAGACTCCCGACAGCATCGTCGAGAAGATCGCGCGCAAGGGGATCGCCGAGCCGGACTTCGCGCGCATCCGCTCGGAGATCACCGACATCGCCGGCGTGCGTGTGACCTGCAGCTTCGTCGCCGACGTGTATCGCCTGTTCGACCTGCTGACTGCTCAGGACGACGTGACCGTCGTCACGGTCAAGGACTACATCGCGAACCCCAAGGACAACGGGTACAAGAGCCTGCACGCGATCATCGAGGTGCCGGTGTTCCTGTCGACGGGGGCGCTGTCGGTGCCGGTCGAGGTGCAGTTCCGCACGATCGCGATGGACTTCTGGGCCAGCCTCGAGCACAAGATCTATTACAAGTTCTCGAATCAGGTGCCCTCGCACCTCGTCGAGAGCCTGACCGACGCGGCCGAGGCCGCAGCCGAGCTCGACAGCCGCATGGAGCGCCTGCACCGCGAGGCACACGGGGTGCCGCAGCGCCAGCTCGCGCCGCCGCCCCCGCCGCACGTCGTGCAGGTCTGACCCGCCGCCCGCGCGATGGGTGCGCAGGCGGTTCGTTCACAATTCAGCATGAGCGCATCGAATGGGCCGGTTCTGGGGGTGTTCTGGCCGTTCTCGCGGCTTTCGTGCTGAATCGTGCACGGCGGCGCACGCGAGGACCGCGGTGTGCCGCCCGCGCGACCGTGTTGCGCGCAGCCGCGCACCCCTGGGAACATCGGCAGGTGGTGAAAACGCAGCAGCCCCCGGTCTCCGACGTCGAGCGAACCCTTGTGGAGCTCCCCGGTCTCGACGATCGCGGACGCCAGCTCTGCGAGTGCGACCACGGTGACGACGAGGCGTACGCCGCCTGCGGCCGCAAGGCCAAATGGCGCGTGACCGTCGACTGCGTCTGCGGCGAGAACCACCCTCGTCGTGTCGAGATCCTGTGCTCCCGATGCCTGCGCACCCTGCGTCAGCTGCAGGACCGCGACACCATCACCGCGCGCCGCCTCTAGCGACAGTTCCCGCGCGCCCATCCGTTCGCGTCTCCGCTCCGAACAAACGCTGACCACACCGTCGGCGGTGCGAAGGAGCAGACCATGGCACAGCGCAGCAAAGACACTCAGCGCAGCAAGAACACTCAGCCCGGCAAGGGCAGACGATTCATCTTCTGGGCCGCACTCTCGGGTGTGATCAGCGGGGCCGTCTTCCTCGCCACCGCGGAGCTGTTCGCGCTGATCTTCGCGCGCTCAGCGAGTCCGATCCTCGGGGTCGGCGGGTTCGTGATCGACATCGTGCCCCAGCCGTTCAAGGAGTTCGCGATCGCGACCTTCGGCGAGTACGACAAGATCGCGCTGTTGGTCGGTCTCGGTCTCGCGGTGGTGATCGCGTCGGCGATCGCCGGAATCCTGCAGCTGCTCCGTCCCCCGCTCGGCGTGATCGCCCTGGCGGTCGCGGGCGCGCTCTCCACCGCCGCGATCGTGACCAGGGCCGGTGTCACGGCCCTCGCCTTCCTGCCTCCCGTGCTCGGCACCATCGCAGGGTCGATCCTGATCGTCCTCCTGATCCGCCGTCTGAAAACGTGGAAGGCGTCGGCCGTTCCCGTCGCGATGACCGACCGCAAGGGCGAGGGTCTCGCCGTGACCGATCGCGAGACGGTGGGCCAGGATGTCGAGCAGCCCCCGAAGGCGATGGGGCGCCGTCAGTTCTTCGTCCTCGCGGGCATCGCCAGCGCCTCAGCCGTCGTCGTCGGCATCGCCTCGCGTGCCGTGAGCATGACCGTCGCCTCCGTCGCGACGATCCGCGACGCGCTCAAGCTGCCCGCGCCGAAGTCGACCGTCACCGTGCCGAAGGGCGCCGAGCTCGACATCCCCGGCCTCAGCACGCTCTTCACTCCCAACAAGGACTTCTACCGCGTCGACACCGCACTGACCGTGCCCACGATCGACCCCAGCACCTGGCGTCTGGTGATCGACGGCATGGTCGATCAGCGGGTCGAGATGAGCTTCCAGGACATCCTCGACATGGGACTCGACGAGTATGCGATCACCCTCACCTGCGTCTCGAACGAGGTCGGCGGCGACCTCGTCGGCAACGCGAAGTGGCTCGGTGTGCCGCTGCGCGATGTGCTGAAGAAGGCCGGCGTGAAGTCGGGTGCCGACATGGTGCTCTCGAAGAGCGTCGACGGCTACACGGCGAGCACGCCTCTGTCGTCGCTGACCGACGACAACATCGACGCGATCCTGGCGGTGGGCATGAACGGCGAGCCGCTGCCCCTCGAGCACGGCTTCCCGGTGCGCATGGTCGTGCCCGGCCTGTATGGCTACGTGTCGGCGACGAAGTGGCTCACCGAGCTGAAGGTCACGACCTTCGACAAGGATGAGGCCTACTGGACACCTCGCGGATACAGCGCCGAGGCACCGATCAAGTTCGCCTCGCGCGTCGACACCCCCAAGGTGGGCCAGGCGGTCGACGCCGGGCGCATCCCGATCGCGGGTGTCGCCTGGGCGCAGACGGTCGGCATCGAGCGCGTCGAGGTGCGCATCGATGAGGGCGAATGGATGCCGGCGACGCTCTCTGCTCCGATCAACGAGAACACCTGGGTGCAGTGGTTCATGGAGTGGGATGCCACCCCCGGAACGCACTATGTGGCCGTACGGGCGATCAACAAGAACGGCGACATGCAGATCGAAGAGCGTGCGCCGATCGCGCCGAACGGTTCGTCGGGCTGGCAGCGCTCGCTCATCCGCGTCGCGTGATGCCGGCGCGTCCTGCCGGATCTCGCCCTAGTGTGGGAGCCATGACGTCGCTCCCCGCCTGTGTGATCACCGTCTCCGACCGATCCTTCGCGGGTGAACGAGAAGATCGGGGCGGCGCCATCGCGGTCGGCCTGCTGAGAGATGCCGGGTGGCACTGCCCCGATGCCGAGGTCATCGCCGATGGTGCCTCGTCGGTCGCTGACGCGCTGCGCCGGGCGGTCGCGCGCGGCGTGAAACTGATCGTGACCACCGGGGGCACTGGCGTCGGCCCGCGCGACGAGACCCCGGAGGGCACCCGTCGGGCGATCACCCGTGAGGTGCCGGGCCTCGCCGAGGAGCTGCGCCGCAGCGGTCTCGCCGACACTCCGCTGTCGGTGCTGTCTCGCGGAGTCGCCGGCATCGTCGACCCCGCCGGAGTCCTCGTGGTGAATCTTCCCGGATCCCCGCGTGCCGTGGCATCCGGGGTTCCCGTCGTGCTGACCGTCGCGAGACACGTGGTCGACCAGGTCGCGGGCGGTGACCACTCGTGAACGAGGTGCGGATCGCTGCGATCTCCGAAGAGCGTCTCGACGTCGACGCACATCTCGCCGCGGTCGATGATCCCGCCCTGGGTGGGGTCACGACGTTCATCGGTCGCGTGCGCGACAACGACCCCGATGCGACGACGGCGGTGGTCGGCCTCGAATACAGCTCGCACCCCGATGCCGAGTCGACGCTGCGACGCATCGCCGAAGAGGCTGCGGCGGATGCCGTCGGCGACGCGAGAGTGGTGGTGGCCGTGAGCCACCGCATCGGTCGACTCGATGTGGGTGATGCAGCCGTCGTGATCGCGGTCGCCGCCGAGCACCGCGCCGAGGCCTTCGAGGTGTGCCGCGCGGTGATCGAGGACATCAAGACGTCGCTGCCCGTGTGGAAGCGTCAGGTCGAGTCCGACGGCTCCACGTCGTGGAAGGGCATCGGCGGCTGAGCCGCGGCCGTCACCCGCCTGCGAAGGGCGGCAGCACGTCGATCAGCTGGGCGTCGTCGAGCGGCCGGTCGTCGTCGCTGCGCACGCCGTCGACCATGACCGCGCACCGCGGCAGGATGTCGACGAGAGCCGGATGCTCCGCCACGACCGCGGCGCGCAGGGCTTCGAGCGACGTCTCATGCCGTTCTTCCGCATCGACGCCTGCCGCCTCGGCTGCGGCGGCGAAGTAGCGCACGCGGGTCATCGCGATTCTCCCTCGCGCACCCAGTCGCCCGAGCGTCCGCCCGACTTCGCGACGATGCGCACGTCTTCGATGACCACAGACCGGTCGAGGCCCTTGATCATGTCGACGATCGCCAGAGCGCTCACCGACACGGCCGTGAGCGCCTCCATCTCGACGCCGGTGCGGTCGGCGGTGCCGACGGTCGCCTCGACATGCACGCCGTCGTCGACGATGTCGAGCTCGATGTTGGCGCGGTGCACACCGATCACGTGAGCGAGCGGCAGCAGGGTCGGCGTCGACTTGGCGGCCTGGATGCCGGCGATCCGCGCGACCGCCAGCACGTCGCCCTTGGGAGCGGTGCCGTCACGCAGCGCGGCGATCACGTCGGTGCTGCAGCGCACGAAGCCGCGCGCGGTGGCGGTGCGGACGGTCGGCTGCTTGCCGGTCACATCGACCATGTGGGCATGGCCGGCCGAGTCGAGGTGCGTGAAGCTCATTCGACCAGCATGACATCGATCGCATCGCCCACGGCGACGGCCTCGACCTCTGCGGGTACGATCGCGAATGCACGCGCTCTGGCGAGACCTCCGGCGAGGTGCGAGCCCGAGCCGCCGGCGGTCGCCGGGCGCACTGTGCGGTTCGCGAGGTCGACGACCGCGGGGAGGTACTGACGGCGGCCGGGAGGGGGCGTCCAGGACGCATCGGCGGTGAAGGATGCGCGGGGGCGATGGATCTCGGTGCGACCCTGCAGCGCGAGCAGCGCCGGTCGCACGAAGACCTCGAACGACACAGCGACGCTCACAGGGTTGCCAGGCAGTCCGAACACGAGGGTGCCGGTGTCGAGCACGCCGAACGCCTGCGGCTTGCCCGGCTGCATCGCGACGCTCGCGAACTCGACCTCGCCGCGGCCGTCGAACGCACCGCGGACGGGCTCGTAGGCACCGGCGCTCACACCGCCCGTGAACACGATCACGTCGGCACCTCGCTCGACCGCCGTCGCCGTGACGGTGCGCACGGCCTCGGCGTCATCGGCCACGCGGGCGACGAGCACGACCTCGGCGTCGGCATCCGCGACGAGCAGCTCGAGCAGGGGGCCGTTGGAATCGGGGATGCGGCCGCGGGCCGCACTCTCGCCTGGTTCGAGCAGTTCGCTGCCGGTCGAGACGACGGCCACCCGCGGCGCCCGGGTCACGGTCACACTCTCGACCCCGGCGGCGACGGCTGCGGAGAGCTGGAAGGCGCCCAGACGTTCGCCCGCGTGCACTACTGCATCCCCGGATCTCAGGTCCGCGCCGCGGCGACGGATGAAGGCTCCGGCGGCGGCCGGCGCGCGCAGCACTCGCACCTCGCCCAGAGAGTCAGCGAGGCCTCCCGCAGTGTCTTCGAAGGGCACGATCGCATCCGCCGCGGTCGGGGCAGGGGAGCCGGTCATGATGCGCGCGGCCTCGCCTGCCGCGAGCGGCGGGTCGTCCGACACCCCGGCGGGCAGGTCTGCGACGACACGGAGCGTGACGGGGTTCTCTTCGGATGCCGCGGCGACATCGGTCGCTCGCACCGCGAAGCCGTCCATCGCGGAGTTGTCGAAGAGGGGGATGTCGTGGGCTGCCGTCGCCGGCTCGGCGAGGGTGCGGTGGGCGGCGTCGCGGATCGCCCGCGTCTCACCGGGCAGGGTGCGCACGGCGTCGAGCACGCGAGCGAGCTGCTCCTCGACCGATCGGCGGCCGCCCCCTGCGGCGCTCATGCCGACACCGCCGAGCGGATCGCGATCTCGTGCTGCCTCGAGGTGAGGGCGTCGATCATGGCGAGGCGTCCGAGCAGCGGCTCGCCCGCGCCGGTGATGAGCTTCACGACCTCGGTCGCCAGCATCCCTCCGACCTGCACGCACAGCGCACCCAGCACGCCCACTTGCGCGCAGCTCGGCGGCTCGCCCTCGGTGCCGAGTGGGAAGAGGTCGGTCAGCACGACCGGATCGCTCTCGGGCGGGTTCGACCAGAACACGGTGGCCTGTGCGTGCCACTCCTGCACGGCTCCCCAGACGAGAGGGATGCCGAGGGCCTCGGTCGCGGCCGCGACGTCGCGGCGGGTGGCGAAGGAGTCGCTCGTGTCGACCACGATGTCGGCGCCGGCGAACAGGCGCTCGGCATTCTCGGAGTCGAGTCGCTCAGTGGCGAGCAGCACGTCGGCGTCGGGCGACAGGGCCGTGATCGCGCGGGCGGCGGAGGCGGTCTTGGGGCGGCCGATGTCTTCGACGCGGTGCGCGAGCTGGCGCTGCAGATTCGTCAGTTCGACCACGTCGTCGTCGATCACGGTGATGGTGCCGATGCCGGCGGCTGCCAGCGCGAGCAGCACGGGGGAGCCGACGCCGCCGGCACCGACGACCGCGACGTGGGCGGCCGAGAGCCGGCGCTGCCCCTCTTCGCCGATGCCCGCGAGCACGGCGTGCCGGGCGGTGCGAACGAGCTCCGCCGGATCGAGGGCGGGTGCGGGTGCGACGAGCGGCTGCATGGCACCAGGCTATGCCCGGCGTGCGACGTCGCGGTGAAGTCAGCGAGATTCGTCGACGTCGGAGAGCGGACGGGGACGCGCCAGGGTGTCGTGCTCCGCAGATGCGGTCGATTTAGCCTGATGCATCCGTGTTCGCGGTAATGTTCATGCATGCAGACCTTTCGAATCGCCCGGGCCGCGCAGCTGCTCGGCGTGAGCGATGACACAGTGCGGCGCTGGGTCGATCAGGGCCTGCTGCCGACGACCGACGCGGTGCCCGCCGAGATCCCCGGCGATGCCCTCGCGGCGCGGGCAGTCGAGCTGGCCGATGAGGCGCACGAATCCAGCGACGCCCACTCGAGCGCCCGCAACCGCTTCGTCGGCATCGTGACCCGTGTGCAGATCGACGGGCTGATGGCGCAGGTCGACCTGCAGTCCGGTCCGCATCGCGTCGTCTCCCTCATGTCGGCCGAGGCGGCACGCGATCTGCACCTCGAGGTGGGTTCTCTGGCCACGGCATCCGTCAAGGCGACGCAGGTCGTCGTCGAAGTGCCGAAGGCCTGACATGCGCCGCACACCGCGCCGAACCGTCGCGATCGCACTGGCTGCCGCCGCCCTCGTGCTGACCGGGTGTGCCGTCGAGTCGCCGACACCCGCTGGCACTGAGGGGGCGTCCGGGGGCGCGGTGAGCGGCGAGCTCACGGTGTATGCCGCCGCGTCGCTGTCCGGAGCCTTCGACGAGATCGGCGACGCGTTCGAGCAGGAGAAGCCCGACGTGCGGTTCACCGGCGTGTACGACGGCTCGTCGACGCTGGTCACCCAGCTGCTCGAGGGCGCCCCCGCTGATGTGTTCGCCTCGGCCGACGAGGCCAACATGGACAAGCTCGAGGATGCCGCGGTCGATCCGACCCTGTTCGCCTCCAACACTCTCGTGATCGCCGTGCCGACGGGCAACCCCGGCGGCGTGAAGACCCTCGACGACCTGGCCGACGTCACCACGGTGCTGTGCGCCCCCGAGGTGCCGTGCGGTGCGGCATCCGCCACGCTGCTCTCGAACGCGGGCGTCACGGTCGAGGCGGCCAGCCTCGAGCAGAACGTGACCGCGGTGCTGACCAAGGTCGCCGCCTCCGAGGCGGACGCCGGACTCGTGTATGCCACCGATGTGATCGGTCGGGACGACGTCGAGGCGATCGTGCCCGACGGTGCCGACGAGGTCGTCAATCACTATCCGATCGCAGCGCTGTCCGAGGCATCGAACTCGGCGGGGGCTGAGGAGTTCGTCGCCTTCGTGCTCTCGGACGAGGGCCAGCGGATCCTCGCCGACCACGGCTTCGGGGCGCCGTGAGCGCCGCGGTCTCGCACGGATACGCGCCGCGCACGCTGGCGATCCCGGCACTGATCGGCTTGGCGTTCCTCATCCTGCCGCTCGCGGCTCTCGTCGCCCGCGTCGAGTGGTCGACCTTCATCGCCGACGTCACGTCGGAGGCCGCACGCTCGGCGCTGCTGCTCTCTCTCGGCACGGGTCTCATCGCCACCGTGCTGTGCATCCTGATCGGTGTGCCGCTGGCCCTGACGATCGCCCGCTCGGGCCCGCGTCTCGCCGCCGTGCTGCGGGCCGCCGTCACGGTGCCGCTCGTGCTGCCGCCGATGGTCGGCGGCGTCGCGCTGCTCTACCTGTTCGGACGAGCGGGGTGGTTCGGAGGGCTCGGCCTCTCGTTCAGCACTCCCGCCGTCGTGCTCGCGCAGACCTTCGTGGCGCTGCCGTTCCTGGTGCTGGCCGTCGAGGGCGCCGTGCGCACCTCCGGGGTCGAGTACGAGCGCACGGCGGCGGCTCTGGGCGCCGGACGCTGGACGATCCTGCGCCGCATCACCCTGCCGCTCGCGGCCCCCGGAATCGTCGCCGGGGTGGTGCTGTGCTTCGCCCGCGCGATCGGCGAGTTCGGGGCGACGGCGCTCTTCGCCGGCAACCGCCCCGGGGTCACGCAGACCATGCCGCTGGCGATCTACACCGCTTTCAACGGCGCAGGAGTGACGCAGGGGGCCGCCGTCGCGCTGGCGCTGCTGCTGCTCGCCACCGCGATCATCGTGCTGCTGCTCGTGCGTGGCTGGCGGCCGGGGGCTGCGCGATGACCAGCGCGGAGGGTCTTCGCGCCCACGTCGTCGTGCAGCGTGAGCACTTCGTCGTCGACGTGTCGCTGCAGGTGCCCGCTGGCGCGACAGTGGCCGTGATGGGCCCGAGCGGTGCGGGAAAGTCGACCTTGCTGCAGGCGATCGCCGGACTCCAGTCGCTCGATGCCGGAGAGATCGCGGTCGAGGGGCGCGTCGTCGATCGTGTCGCCAAGCCACGAGTGCGCACGGAGCCGATGCGCCGAGGTGTCGTGCTGCTCGGGCAGAAGCCGAGGCTGTTCCCCCATCTCTCGGTCGGCGAGAACGTCGCCTTCGGTCCGCGCGCTGCGGGCATCGAGAATCGTGCTGCCCGCGCAGGCGCTGACGACTGGCTCGCACGGGTCGGGCTCCCGGGCTCGGGAGAGCGGATGCCGCACGAGCTGTCCGGAGGCGAGCAGCAGCGCGTCGCGGTCGCCCGTGCGCTCGCCGCATCCCCTCGCGTCGTGCTGCTCGATGAGCCGCTCGTGGCCCTCGATCCCGAGACGGCCGGAGACATCAGGCGGATGCTGCGCGACCAGCTCGCCTCGACCACCACCGTCGCGGTCACGCACGATGCGGCGGATGCCGTCGCGCTCGCCGACCGATTGATCGTCGTCGAGTCTGGCCGTGTCACCCAGTCAGGGCTGGTGCGAGACGTGCTCGCCGCCCCGGCATCCAGGTTCGTGGCCTCGATCGCCGGGCTCAATCGCCTGGTGGGCGTCGCGAGCCAGGGTGCGTGGCGCGGCGGCGATGTGCGGCTGACCAGCGCCGATCCTGCGTCGCGTGAGCTCGCTGCGACGGACGGTGCCGCGCTCGCCGCGGTGTTCCGTCCGGGGGATGTCCAGGTCGCGGAGGCCGGCCCGGAGTCGTGGATGGCCGTGGTGACGCGCCTCGAGCCCACGCTGGGAGGTGTGCGCGTGCACACCGATGCGGGTGCGGTCGACCTGTCGCTGGATGCTGCCGGGGGCCTCACGGTCGGGGACAGGCTGCGGCTGCGCATCGACCCGGCGCTGGTGAGGTTCGTCTCGGTGCTCTGAGCTGGATCCAGCTTCGTGATCAAGCACCCCGCCGTGCTGAAGAAGCTATTCCGTCATGCCCTCGTTGACAGCCTCGGCACGAAGGGTGAATCCGCCGAGCTCGATCGCCTTCGTGGCTGACCGCATCGACTCTTCGATGCTGTCTGTGGACGCACGCACCGTCTCCGACTGAACGTACTCGACGACGATCTCATGGTCCCCCGGCATCGGAACGACCGCGACATCGAAGTCGCTGCCGTGCGTTTGCAGAAGTGAAGTGAAGATCAGATCCACCGCCGTGGAGATGTCCTTTTCGCTCATCCCAAGGTCACCCCGCAGTTCGACCCCAGACAGGTTCGCGACTACCTCCCTTGCGTCGCCGGGGACAGCACCTTCGAAGGCGATCCATCCAGAGGCCTGATCCGCATGCACTTCAGCGGCACCGAACTCGTCAGGGAACGCCTCTTTGACACGATCGACGGCATAGGAGAACTCAACTGCCCACGGCATCTCGCCACTCTTCGCCGCAGCTTGGTCGAGGGCCTCGATCTCCTCAGTGCTCGGTGTGCTTGTTGCCTGGGCTGCGACACCCGAAGCCGCGTCAGGTGCGGCCCCGGCAGGACCAGCCGATAGTGGCGTCAATGTCGCTGCGAGTAGTGCCAGAACACCAGTTCCGACTAGAACTGACCGTAATCTGGTCATTTCCCCCCCCTGAGCCCCGACACTGAATATCGGTTCAAGCTATCCAGGTCTCGGGGGTCGAGCAAGAGGGAAGAGAAGAGTCGACCGAGTTGATGACCCCGTGGAGACCTGGCAATATGCTGGTGCTCTCGGCGGTGCGGACCCCCGTGCCTTGAGCGCGGGTAGTCTCGGAACATGTCGGGGAGAGGGAGACTGCGATGACGGCCGTGCCGGTCGTGATCGGTGTGCGCTCGCCGAACCCCGTGATCGCCGCTGACTCGGCGCCCGCGTCGCAGGGCCTCGTCGACACGCACGGTCGCGTGCACCGCGACCTGCGCATCTCGCTGACCGACCGCTGCTCGCTGCGCTGCACATATTGCATGCCCGAGCAGGGCAACGAATGGCTCGCGCGCACCAGCATCCTGTCGACCCACGAGATCGTCGAGGTCGCCACAGTGGCCGCCTCGCTCGGCATCCGCACCTTCCGGCTCACGGGCGGTGAACCGCTGCTGCGCGCCGACATCGTCGAGGTCGTTCGCCGCGTCTCCGCGATCCAGGGCGACGAGGGCCCCGTCGAGGTCGCCATGACCACCAACGGCATCACGCTCGCGAAGCACCTGCCCGCGCTGATCGACGCCGGGCTCACACGCCTGAACATCAGCATCGACACGGTCGACCGTCAGCGCTTCACCGACCTCACCCGCCGCGACCGCATCGACGACGTGTTCGAGGGCATCGCGGCAGCGGCGGCATCCGAGCTCCGCCCGCTCAAGCTCAACACCGTCGCGATGCGCGGTGTGAACGACGATGAGCTGCCTGACCTGGTCGCGTTCGCGATGGAGGTCGGCGCGCAGCTGCGCTTCATCGAGCAGATGCCGCTCGACGCCGGGCATACGTGGGATCGCGACTCTATGGTCACGCGCGAGGAGATCCTCGAGAAGCTCGGCGCGCGGTGGAGTCTCGAGCCCGTTCCCGGACGCGGCGGAGCACCGGCCGAGAAGTGGCGCATCGATGGCGGCCCGCACGAGGTCGGCGTGATCGCCTCGGTCACCGCCCCCTTCTGCGGCGCGTGCGACCGGCTGCGCCTGACGGCAGACGGTCAGCTGCGCAACTGCCTGTTCTCCAACGCCGAATACGACCTGATCGGCGTGCTGCGCGGCGACGGGGCATCCGACTCCGCCCGGCGTGCCGGCGGGATCGCCGACATGCTGCGCTCCTGCGTGCACGGCAAGCTGCCGGGACACGCGATCAACGACCCGTCATTCCTGCAGCCCGCCCGCGGCATGAACGCCATCGGCGGCTGAGTCAGCCCCGCTTCGCGTTCACAATTCAGCAGAGAACGCGCGTTCCGCGGGCTCAGGGCAGGGTTGCGGCCCGGTTCCGGCCGTCCATGCTGAATTGTGAACGGCGAGGGAACAGCCTCAGTCGAGGAACTCGCGCGCAGCCGCCGACAGCGCCGTGACGCCGACCTCGATCGTCGGGTGGATCTCCGGTGCGAAGAAGGGCGAGTGGTTCGTCGGGATGTCCTTGTCGAGGGTTCCGGCCGCCGATGCCGCGGCGAACTTCGCCGCATCGACGCCGCCCCAGAACCAGAACACCAGGGGTGCCCCTGTGTCGCGGGCGAACCACGACACGTCCTCGCTGCCTGTGAACATGCCGGGGTCGATCACCGACGCCTCACCGAGCGCGCGCTGCAGCGCCGACGTGACGCGTGCCGTGGCATCCGCATCGTTGATCGTCGGCGGCAGGGTGTGGTCTGTGCGGATCTCGGGCTCGCGCTCTGCTCCCGATGCCGCGGCCTCGGCGCGCACGATGCGCTCGACGCTCGCGAGCACCTTGTCGCGCATCTCGTCGTTCGGGTAGCGCAGGCTGAGCTCGAGCTTCGCCTCGGCGGGGATGATGTTGTTCTTCAGACCCGCGTGGATCGAGCCGACCGTGACCACGGCGACGTCGCGGGGGTCGACCTCTCGCGAGGCGATGGTCTGCAGTCGCATGACGGTCGCCGCGGCCATGACCACGGGGTCGATGGTCGAGTGCGGCCGCGAGCCGTGTCCGCCGCGTCCGTGCAGCACGACGGTGAGGCCGTCGGATGCCGCCATCTGAGTGCCTGGGCGTACGCCGATCGTGCCGGCGGGCAGGGGAGTGACGTGCTGGCCCAGGACGACATCGGGGTGCGGCACGAGGTCACGGAGGCCGGCGTCGAGCATGGCGCGGGAGCCTGCTCCGTACTCCTCGGCGGGCTGGATCAGCACGACCACGGTTCCCGACCAGTCGTCCTTCTCGGCGACGAGCTTCTCGACCGCACCGATCATGGCGGTGACGTGCATGTCGTGACCGCAGGCGTGCATGACGGGCACGGTGTTGCCGGCGGGGTCGATGCCTGTCGCGGTGCTGGCATAGGCGAGGCCGGTCTCTTCGCCCACGGGCAGTGCATCCATGTCGGCGCGGGCCCAGACGACCGGACCTTCGCCGTTGCGCAGGATGCCGACCACGCCGGTGACGCCGATGCCCTCGTGCACCTCGAGGCCGAGATCCCGCAGGTGACCGGCCGCGATGCCGGCGGTGCGCGTCTCCTGGAACGACAGTTCAGGGTGCTGGTGCAGGTCTGTGTAGAGCGCTTCGAGGTCGATCGTCATGGCCCCGAGCCTAGTCGTGGCACCTAGTCGCGGCGGTACGACTCCAGTGCCGGTCCGGGGTGCAGCACACCGTTGACGATCGAGCGGATCGCGAACTCGCTCGCCTCGCCCAGGTCGAAGACGTCGCGGTGCAGCAGCCACTGCAGCTGCAGCCCGTCCATCACGGCGAGGATGCTGGCCGCGGCGGTGGCCACGGTGTCGGGCTCCGTCACACCCTCCTGCGCGCACAGCAGGTGGAACGCGTCGGTGACCTCGCGCCGCAGGGTCGTGTAGCGGTCTTCGAAGTAGTCGCGACCGGGGTGGTTGTCGGTCACCGACTCCGACGACAGCACGGTGTAGGCCTGCACGATGCCGGGGCGCCGCTCGTTCGCGACCGCCGTGCGCACGAGGTGCAGGAAGAGCTCCGGCCCGCCGGGGATGTGCTTCTCGGCGAGCTCTGCGACGTCCGCCTGGTCGCGGTAGGCGAGCACCTCGAGCAGCAGCTTCTGCTTCGAGCCGAAATGGTGCAGCACGCCGGCGTGGGTGATGCCCACCTGCTCCGCGACATCGGCGAGAGTGCCGTTCGTCGACCCCTTGTTGCCGAAGATCTCGACGGCGGCTTTGAGGATCTGCTCCCGCTTCTCGCGGGTGGCAGGCCGGACGGACGTGTGGGCGACAGCATCCTTCGACATGGTCCATCCTCTTCTGCACCGAATCCTGCACTGGATCGTACTTGCCAACTCTACTTACTGGCGGGTAACCTCGCACCAGCTTACTTTCTCGCCAGTAAGCGAATGAGGTCGGATGCCCGTGCACCGACAGCCACACAGCACAACGACCCGTGCCCAAGGAGAAGCAATGAAGCTCAGAAAGTCCATGATCGCTGTCGCGGCGATCTCCGCCCTCGGCGTCTCGGCCCTCGCCGGCTGCGCAGCCGGCGGATCGAACGACGGAGACGCCGGAGCAGGCGGCGCAGCCCTGACGATCGCCAAGCCCGACGGTGCGATCACCACCGAGTCGAACAACCCCTACGTCGGCGACTCGTCGGCCTCGAAGTACGGCTACGGCAAGGTCATCTTCGAGACCCTCGCCCTCGTGAACCAGACCGGCGATCGGGGGGTCACCCCCTGGCTCGCCGAGAGCATCGAGTGGAACGACGACTACACGGCCCTCACCGTCGTGCCTCGCAAGGACGTCACCTGGAGCGATGGCGAGCCCTTCACCGCCGACGACATCGTCTTCACCTACGAGCTCGTCTCGACCCCTGCGCTCGACACCGCGGGCCTCAAGTTCGAGGGCGCGACCGTCGACGGCGACGCTGTGACGCTGAACTTCGGCGAGTCGAAGTACGTGAACCAGGCCCGCGTGCTGCACGTGCCGATCGTGCCGAAGCACATCTGGGAGAACCTCGACGAGCCTGCCACCGACCCCGTCAAGGGCGACGACCTGGTCGGCACCGGCCCCTACGCGCTGTCGAACTGGTCGACCGAGTCGGTCACCCTCGAGGCGCGCGACGACTACTGGGGCGGCGACCTCGCGGTTCCCGAACTGCACTACGTCTCCTACGGCGACAACACGGCACTGACCACCGCTCTCGCACAGGGCGAGGCCGACTGGGCGCAGGCGTTCATCCCGCAGATCCAGGAGCAGTTCCTCGACGCCGACCCCGAGCACAACAAGTTCTTCGTGGCCCCGACGACCGGCTCTGCGACGCTGTTCATGAACCTGCAGCAGAAGCCGTTCGACGACGTGGCGTTCCGCCAGGCCCTCGCCTGGGTCATCGATCGCGACGCGTACGTCGACATCGCCCGTGAAGGGGCGAGCGAGCCGGTGTGGTCTGTGACCGGACTCTCGTCGATCCTCGAAGACGAGATCCAGCCCGAGTTCCAGGGCGAGGAGTACTCCGTCGATGCCGAGAAGGCGCGCGACCTGCTCGAGGGAGCCGGATACACCTGGAAGGACGACGCGCTGATCGACCCCGACGGCACGCCCGTCTCGTTCACGCTCTCGGTGCCCTCGGGGTGGAGCGACTGGAACACCGCGCAGGAGCTCATCGCCGAAGACGTCACCGAGGCCATCGGCGCCGAGGTCAAGATCGACATGCCCGACTGGGGCGGCTGGGCAGGACCCCGCGACGACGGATCGTTCTCGGCCATCATCCACTGGCTCGAAGACAGCGGCACGGCCTACGGTCTCTACACGTCGACGATGGACCCGCGCTGGATCTCGCCCGAGGGCATCGCCGGGTTCAACTTCGGACGCTTCGAAGACCCCGCTGCGACCGACGCGCTGAACACCTACGCCAACGCGTCGTCCGATGACGAGCGCACCGCGGCCATCACGACGCTCGAGCAGATCTTCGTCGAGCAGGTCCCGGCGATCCCGCTCGGCGCGCACCCGCTGCTCGGCGAGTACAACACCCGCAACTACGTCGGGTGGCCTTCGGAGGAGGACCCGTACGCCTCGGGCGACCCGACTCAGCAGAACATCGTGCAGATCCTCACGAAGCTGAAGCCGGCCGAGTAAGCACGAGGCGTC
>Ga0308167_1000947_pt1 | contig 40725 bp, 29 predicted proteins | sample PhyCR1_2_FD_202138 | JGI IMG/M metagenome (GOLD analysis project Ga0308167, IMG submission 202138) | Phyllosphere microbial communities from UC Gill Tract Community Farm, Albany, California, United States - DLSLRC.R1 | ecosystem: Host-associated > Plants > Phyllosphere > Unclassified | place... | reverse complement strand
CGACGATCGACCCGGCCTTCAGCCTCACGATCGAGAACGCGTCGAGTACGCCGTATACGCTGACCATCATGAGCTGGACCGCCCTGATCGCCCTGCCGCTCGTGCTGGCGTACCAGACGTGGACCTACTGGATCTTCCGCAAGCGCGTCACCCGCAGCTCGATCGAGGGGGCTCCGGCGCACGCGTGAGAGCTGACTCCTGTTCCGGTCGCAGTTCGTGCCGCATCCCTGTTCGGGGCGCGGCACGAACTGCGATCGGAGTGTCTTCGCTCGTGTCTGTGGCGCGGGAGGTGCGCTCGTGAAGCCGGTCGACGTCCGCCTGCTGCGGTATGCGAGTGCCGCGCGCGGATTCCTGCTGCTGTCGGGCGCGATCGGGGTCGTGCAGACGGCGGTCACGGTGGCGTTCGCGTGGATGCTGACGCAGGCCGTCACCGGCGTGCTCGCGGGGCGCGATGTCACGGCATCTCTCCTGTGGCTGCTCGGTCTGGCAGCGCTGCGGGGCGTGCTGATCGCCGCCTCGGATGCCGCCGGCACCCGTGCCGCGGCGAAGACGGGCATGCAGCTGCGGGCTGCGCTGATCGCGGCAGTCGGGCGTCTCGGGCCCGGCTGGCTCGCGCAGCGCAATCAGGCAGGGCTCGCTGTGACCGCCGGGCACGGACTCGAGGCACTCGACGCGTACTTCGCGCGCTACATCCCTCAGCTGGTGCTCACGGTCATTGCGACGCCGGTGCTGGTGGCGGTCATGTGGTGGCAGGACTGGCCGAGCGGACTCACCGCGATCATCACGCTCCCGCTGATCCCGCTCTTCCTGATCCTGATCGGCATCGCGACCCGCACGGTGCAGCGCACGCAGTGGCAGACGCTGCAGCGACTCGCGGCCCGGTTCGCCGACACGGTGCAGGGTCTCTCGACGCTGCGCCTGTTCGGTCGCGAGCGGCGGGCCGCCGCCCAGATCGAGGCCACGGCCGACGAGTACCGCCGCGAGACCATGAAGGTGCTGCGGTTCTCGTTCCTGTCCGGTTTCGCGATGGAGCTGCTGGCGTCACTAGCCGTGGCGCTCATCGCGGTGGCCGTCGGATTCCGGCTGCTGTCCGGCGACCTGTCGCTCGAGGTCGGGCTGTTCGTGCTGCTGCTCGCCCCCGAGGCCTTCCTGCCGATCCGCCAGGTCGGCGTGCAGTTCCATGCCGCGTCCGAGGGGGTCGCGGCGACGGAGGACGTGTTCGAGGTGCTCGACGCGGCCGAGGCTCGCGTCGTCGGCGTTCACAATTCAGCACGGAACCGTGGCACGGTGCCGGAAGAAGAGCTGAGCGCTGGTTTCGGCCGTGTTCATGCTGAATTGCGAACGGGCAACGCGCGAGACCTCGTCGTCTCGGATCTGCGCGTGCGCGATCTGCCGCCGGTCTCGTTCACAGCCGTTCCTGGAACCATCACGCTGATCGAAGGACCGAGTGGCGCGGGCAAGTCGAGTCTGCTCGCGGCTCTGCGCGGTGCCGTCGAGTTCGATGGTTCAGCTGCGATCGGCGGTGTCGATGTGCGCGAGCTCGCGCCGTCGGAGTGGCTGGCGTGGAGCGGGCAGCGCCCTCAGCTGAGCCGTGACACGATCGCGGCGAACGTGGCGCTGGGGGATGCGGACCCGGATGCCGACCGCATCCGCCGCGCACTCGACGATGCGTGCGCGCAGGAACTGGATCCGACGTTCGAACTCGGCGTGCAGGGCAGCGGGCTGTCGGGTGGCCAGGCGCAGCGGGTCGCGGTCGCACGGGCGCTGTATCGGCAGGCCGGTCGCCCCGACGCGGTGCTGGCGCTCGACGAGCCGTCCAGCGCGCTGGATCCTGAAACCGAAGCGCGGCTCTGGGCGTCGCTGCGTGCGCGCGCGGATGCCGGCGCGACGGTGCTGCTCGTCTCGCACCGCCGATCGGCGAGAGACATCTCCGACCACGTCGTGGAGCTGGGGGTGAGCGCGTGAGCGCCGACTCCGCTCGCATCCGCGGCATCCTTCGCCTGGCGCAGCCGCCTGTTCGTCGCTTCCTCCCCGGCCTGATCTGGGGCTTCCTCTCGGCTGGAGCCGCGGTGAGCCTGCTCGCGGTCAGCGGCTGGCTGATCGTCAGCGCGTCGATCGTGGACTCGCTCGTGCCGCTGTCGATCGCGGTGGTGGGCGTGCGGTTCTTCGCGGTGTCGCGGGCCGTGACGCGCTACCTCGAGCGTCTGAGCGGACACGATGCGGCGCTGCGTCAGCTCGCGTCGACCCGCGCCGACATGGTGCGGCGGCTGACTCCGCTGTCGCCTGCGGGGCTCGGGCGCACCGACCACGGCCGGGTGCTGTCGGCCCTGGTCGACGATGTCGAGAACCTGCAGAACCTGCCGCTGCGGGTGGTGCAGCCGCTCGCGGTGTCGGGGCTCGTGGCGCTCGGCGCCGTCGGATTCCTCGCGTTCGTCTCGGTGCCCGCGGCTCTCACCCTCGCAGCATGTCTGGTCATCGTGGCCGCTGCGGCGATCGGTCTCGGCTGGTTGTTCGGATCACGGGCCGAGGCCGCGGTCTCGCGTCGTCGAGGCGACCTGTCGGCGGCGCTCACCGACTACTTCGGCTCGCTCGACGTGCTGCTCGCCTACGGAGCAGAGCCGCAGGCCCGCGAGCGCGTGCGACAGGCGGATGCCGAATTGCGGCGCGCGGTGAGCCGCGCCTCGCTCGCGCAGGCGATCGCCGCCGGGGTCGTGTCTGCGGTGGCGGGTGCCGCATCGGTGTGGGCACTGGCGGCGGCCGCGCCGGGTCTGCAGACCGGTGCGATCGACGGGCCCTGGCTGGCTGTCGCTGTGCTGGTGCCCATGGTCGTGTTCGAGGTCTTCGGCGCGGTGCCGATCGCGGCGGCATCCTGGCGGAGCGTGCGGTCGAGCGCCGAGCGCATCGTCGACGTGCTGCCCTCCGAGGTGCCGTGCGAACTGCGGTCGGACGACGGCGAGGATGCCGAGATCGACGGCGTCCCGGCGCTGAGGCTGCGGGGCGTGCAGGCGTGGTGGCCTGGTGGGGCGCCGGCGTTGCGTGGAGTGGATCTCGATCTGCATCCGGGCGAGCGCGTGCTCGTGTCGGGGCCGAGTGGGGCGGGCAAGAGCTCTCTGGCTGCCGCGCTCGTCGGATTCCTGCGGGTCGAGGGTGAGTATTCCGTGGGCGGCATGGATGCTGCGGCGCTGTCGGGTCCGGCGCTCCGCCGCACGATCGGGCTGTGCGAGCAGAGCCCCCAGCTGTTCGACGAGGACATCCGGCAGAACCTGCTGTTCGCCCGCGACGATGCGACCGATGATGAGCTGCTCGCCGTGCTCGACCGGGTCGGACTCGGGTCGTGGGTGCGCGAGCGCGGGGGACTGGATGCACGGGTCGGCGACCGGGGCGGCCTCGTGTCGGGCGGTCAGGCGCAGCGCATCGCCCTGGCTCGAGCGCTCCTGCGGGGATTCCCGGTGCTCGTGCTCGACGAGCCGACCGCGGGGGTCGATCCCGACGCATCCGATGCCCTGCTGCGCGACCTGCTTCAGGCGGCGGGGGAGCAGTCGGTGCTGCTGATCTCGCACGTCGCCCCTCCGGCAGGAACCGTCGACCGGGTCGTCAGGTTGGAAGAGGGGCGCACCGTATCGGGGTAGCCGCCGGTCATCCGTGTCCGCGGTGCCGGCCCGCGGGCACAGCGTCGCATGACGGGCGCGGCACCGTGGCATCCGTCGTCTCGTGCGGTGTGTCGGTCTCTGCGTCCCAAGGTGTGCGCGCTGGCGCGGTGCGGATCTCCGTACCTCGTCCGTGTGCAGGACGCAGGCACGGATGCCCTCTCGAGACCCGGCTTCTGATCCTGCAGATGTGCCTCGGTCCTGCGATCGGTACGTGTGGACGGTGCCCGGGGTGGCGGTTCGGGGCGCGGTGCGGCTCGGTCGGTGAGCGAGGAGCGCAGCGACGAGACGAAACGCGGTGAGCGTCCCCGTCAGACGCTCAGGTCGGCCCGGGGCTCCATCACGATGCCCTGGGCTTCGAAGACGCGGCGGCGCTCTTCGATGCGTCGGTGCAGCTCGACCTGCGCGTCGTCGACGAGCTGCGGATCGAGATCGACCGTCGCGGGGTGCGGGTCGCCGTGGTTCGCCTCGATGTAGGCATCGAGCTCGGGGCCGGACGTCCACGACGTGATCAGGGCGTAGCGCGGAGTCGTGCCGCGGTGCCAGACCGCATGCCAGAAGCGCTGCGTGTCGACGATGATGCGCGAGCCCTCGCGCAGCGGCAGGCGGATCTCGGTCGCCGGGTCGAACCGGTCGGAGCGCAGGAGCAGCAGCGAGTCGGTGTCGTCGGAGAGGTTGTAGTAGCCGCGCACGACCCAGCCGGTGCCGTCTTCGTTGAGGCGGTTGTTGTCGTCCTGGTGCAGGTTGTAGACGGCGTCGGCGTATTCGTTGGGCTGCAGCTCGATGACGCGGCAGCGGCCGACTCCGGCACCGGGTTCGAGGGCGCGGCGCTGCAGGGTCGGGGCGATCGCGACCTGCGACTCGACCCACACGCCGTCTTTATCGGTGCGAGGAGGCGTGTGGTTCCAGAATCCGTTGCACTCGATCGCGCCGGCATAGCTCGCGAGCGGGGCGAAGCGCGTGACGCCCGACGAGCGCCACCCGATGTACTCGAGATCGAGCCACTCGGCGGGGTCGGATGCCTGGTCGTGGTCGTCGAGCACGACGTAGCCGGTCTCTGCCAGCGCCTCTGACCTGATGAAGCCCATTGCGTCCCCTCCGTGCCTGATTCCTTAGGCCATCCTAACCAGGGGACATGGTGGCCGACCGAGGCGCGGCCGGGGAAAACCCCGTCGATTCGCGCCGTGGCCCGGGTTGTCGTAAGCTAGTCCGCGGTGACGTGTCCGAGCGGCCGAAGGTGCAACTCTCGAAAAGTTGTGTAGGGTAACCCCCTACCGTGGGTTCAAATCCCACCGTCACCGCCACCACGAAGGCCCCGACTCCCTGGAAGCACAGGGATTGCGGGGCCTTCGTCATGTGCGGAGTGCTGGCAGCGGTAACCCAGCGATGGCCGTCTTGCTGCGCACGCTCAGACGGCTGATCGAGTGGTGAACAGCTTGATCCGATGCTGATACGGATCGCGGAGGTACAGGAACAGCGCATTGCTGATGCCGTGCCGGCCGAGGTCACGATCGATCTCGTCTCCGAAGCCGAGATCTTCGGCGACGTCGGCCGCGTGCAGAAGAGCCGTCCCTCGGCGTCAGGCGGAGTCCCCCGTTACGACGGTGAGGACGACTGGGTCGGTCGGGCGGGCAGGACGAGCGGATCCGGAGACTCGGCTCACGACGTCCCGGATCATTCTGTCCATGGCGGGCGCTGCCTCGACCTTGATCGTGGTGAGGCGTGGCGCCACGAGCGTCCCGATCCGCGTCGCGTCCATGCCCATCAGCGCGACATCTTCGGGAACCCGACGGCCGAGTTCGCGCGCTGCGCCGAGAAGGGCGATGGCCACGTCGTCGTTGTAGCAGGCGATGGCTGTTCCGAGAGGCAGAGTCCGAAGCAGGGAGACCGCCTCGTCGAGCTCGAGCGGAAGCCGGATCGACGTCGGCGCGTCGATTCCGTGCGCGAGGCAGTAGTCGGCGAGCCCCTGTTCCCGAGCGTCGCCGAAGACATCGAGGCGGGCATCTCGGAGGTGCGCGTAGACGAGGTGCCTGTGTCCTTTCGATGCCAGGTACTCGCCCTGGAGCTGGCCGATGCGGTGGTTCTCATCGCGACCGCCCTCCGCGTGCAGGTCGATGAGGGTGATTCCGGCGGCATCGATGGATTCACGCTCCGCGGCTGTGGGAGCGACGAACGGCGCGATGACGGCGCGCGGTCGCACGGTGGTGATGAAGTGCTCGAGCAGCTCCACCGGCGAGCTTGCGAAGCGCAGCACGAGGATCAGTCCCGCGCGAGCGAGCTCTTCGGTGAGAAAGTCGACGAAGTCCTGCAGGTTGGTGCCGAAGGTGGTGTTCGGGACCAGGGCGATGACGACATCGCTCGTGCCTGTCGCGAGAGTGCGAGCCGCCGCCGAGGGGTGATAGTTCATGGCCGCGGCGGTCTCCTCGACCCGTCGGATGGTATCCGCTGAGAAGCGACCGCGACCGTTGAGGATCTGACTGACAGCGGGGCGGGAGACCCCCGCTGCGCGCGCGACGTCGTCGCTGGTCACTGTCATCGGGGCCCCTCCGGTGTCGTCTGCACCAGTGTAGTTGACGCGCGTAATCAGATGGTGTTCACTCGGTGATAACGCGCGTTAGCGCAGTCCCTCACAATGACGTGGAGATCAAATGACCAGCAACATCCATCCGGAAACCGGCCCCTTCGAAGCAACCGTTCCCGGAGCTGCCGTCCGCCCCGATGCCCTCCTCGAGCCGTCGGAAGGCCCGCAGCGGATGAGCCGGTGGCTGTGGGTCATCTACCCCCTTGCACTGATCAGCGTCAACGTCGTGTGGGGTGGAGTGCTCCAGGTCATGCTGGGCAGACAGGTCGCGGAGCTCCTCGGGGAGACGACCGCGGCGGCAGGCGTGCTGGGTCTCGTGATCAGCGCAGGGGCCATCTCGAGTCTGGTCGCGCAGCCGCTTCTCGGACTGCTCTCCGACAAGACGAGCAGCCGCTTCCTGGGGCGTCGCAACATCTGGATTCTCGGATCCGCCATCGCTGCGACCATCGCCCTACTGGTGACGGCCAGCAGCCCGAGCCCGGTTGTGCTCGCCATCACCTGGGCGATCGCAATGTGGCCCCTCAGCGGGTTGCAGGCCGCGCTGACCGCCGTGCTGCCCGAGCGCGTGCCCGTCCGCAATCGCGGCACCATGTCGGGGCTGGTCGGCGCCTCTTCGATCCTCGGCGCCTTCGGCGGTATCGCGATCGCCGGCCTGACGACGAGTCTGTTCGTCGGATATGTAGGCATCGCCGCCGTCATGCTCGTCTTCGGAACCATCTTCGCGCTCACGACCAAGGATTACGTGCCGTCCCTCGCGGGCTCCGGTGCATCCAAGGCGGAGCGTCGCGCCGCCTCCCGTTTCCCCAGCTTCCGCAGCGCACCGGACTTCTGGTGGACATTCGTCGGGCGGTTCCTCATCGTCTTCGGGTACAACTTCATGTCCGGCATGCAGCTCTACATCCTTGCCGACTACATCGGCGTCGGCACGGTCACCGAGGCGGCCGCGGTTCTCGTCGCCGTCCAGGGTGTGAGCACCCTCGCTTTGCTGGTGTTCTCGATCGTCGGCGGGTGGCTGTCGGACCGATTCGGACGAGTCCGGGTGTTCGTCGCGCTGTCGAGCCTGCTCTTCGCACCGGGCGCACTCGTCTACCTCCTGGCTCCCACGCTGACCGGCGCGTTCGTCGCGAGCGGGATCCTTGGTGTCGCGTTCGGTGTGTACCTCGCAGTCGACCAGGCCCTGATCACGCGCGTTCTGCCGAACATGAACAACGCCGCACGCGACCTGGGCGTGATGAACGTCGCCAACGCGGGACCGCAGGTGATCGCCCCTGCCCTCGCCGGGGCGCTCGTCGCCGCGACAGGGCTCTATCAGCCGCTGTTCATCGTGACCATCGTCGCCGTGATCCTCGGGGCGATCAGCGTCCGCTTCATCAAGGGTGTCCGGTGACGACCGACACGCGCTCTTCTCAATCCCTGGCACACAATCAGAAAGCACCGGCATGATACGCACACCCTTCAACAACGACTGGACCGTCGGGCCCAAGGGCTCGATCTTCGACGCCTTCACCGGTGGGGCTGCCAAGACGGCGGTGACCCTGCCGCACGACGGTCTCCGCGATATGCCGCGTTCGGCGAGCAGCCCCAACGGAAGCCACACCGGGTATCACCCCAGTGCACATCTGGAATACAGCAAGACCTTCGACGTGCCCGCAGAGTGGCGTGACAAAAGCGTGGTCCTCGATATCGAAGGGGCATATCGCGACGCCGTCGTCTACGTCAACGGCGACTTCGCCGCCCAGCGCCCGAACGGGTATGCAGGTTTCGCCGTCTCGCTCGATCCTTTTCTCCGTTTCGGCGAGTCGAACACGATCAGCGTGGAGGTCCGCACTCACGAAGACAGCCGCTGGTACACCGGGGCCGGCTTGTATCGCGACGTCTGGCTCGTCGCCACCGCCCCTGTGCACATCCCGCTCGACGGCGTGCGGATCACCACTCCTGTGATCGACCCCGACCTCGCATCCGTGGTCACGACCGTCGAGGTCGTCAACAAGACCCGCCACACCCGCACCGTGCGGGTGGAGACGGAGATCCACGGCGATTCCGGTGATCTGCTCAGCCTGCAGACGGCACCCCTCACCGTGCTTCCCGGCACGACGGGGCTGGTGCACCTGCGCCACTACCTCGCGGAGCCGGTGCTGTGGGACGTCGACGGTCCTCGCCTTCATGTCGCGCGCACCCGGATTCATGAGAGGGGCGCAGTTCTCGATGAGGACGAGTCGGTGTTCGGCATCCGTTCCGTGACCGTCGACCCCATTCACGGACTGCGGATCAACGGGCGCTCTGTGAAGCTCCGCGGGGGGTGCATTCATCACGACAACGGGCCGCTCGGCAGCGCCGCACACCCGCGCGCAGAAGAACGCCGCGTCGAGCTGCTCAAGGCCGCTGGCTACAACGCGATCCGCAGCTCTCACAACAGCATCAGCCGTGCGTTCCTCGACGCCTGCGATCGCCACGGCCTCCTCGTCTGGGACGAGACCTCCGACGTGTGGACGAAGACCAAGACAGCGTTCGACTACTCGCTCGATTTCCCCGAGTGGTGGGAACGGGATGTCGAATCGATGGTCGCGAAGGACTTCAACCACCCGAGCGTCATCATGTACTCGATCGGCAACGAGATCTTCGAGACCGGCAGTCCGATCGGATCCACCTGGGGTCGCGCTCTCGCCGAGAAGGTCCGTTCTCTCGACAGCACCCGGCTCGTCACGAACGCCATCAATGGCATGGTCTCGGCAATCGACGTCCTTGCAGCACATGCCGCCTCGGGCGACGGTGATACCGCCTCGACGAGCGTCAACGCATTCATGGCTTCGATGGAGGACATGGGGAACACTCTCGGTGCATCAGAGCTGGTCTCCGAGCGAATCGAGGAGGCGCAGTCCCAGCTCGATGTCAGCGGTGTCAACTACGCCGAAGCTCGCTATGTCATCGACGCGGAGCGGCACCCCAACCGGATCGTGGTCGGGTCTGAGACCTACCCCCGCGCTCTCGACAGGATCTGGCCGCTCGTCGAGCAGCACCCGACCGTGATCGGGGACTTCGCATGGACGGCCTGGGACTATATCGGCGAGGCGGGTCTCGGGAGAGCGATCTACGCGGATGACCCCGATGCGCCGCAAGGGCCGAGCTCGCCCTTTCCTTGGCTTCTCGCCCAGTCCGGAACCATCGACATCCTCGGGAACAGGCGCCCCATCTCGTTCTGGCGAGAGACGGTCTGGGGGCTGCGAAGCGAGCCGTACATCGCGGTTCATCGTCCTGAGAACCACGACCGTGAGGTGTTCATCGGCGGTTGGTCCTGGGACGATGTCGTCAGCAGCTGGAGCTGGGACGTGCCCGCCGGATTCCCGGTCGTGGTCGATGTGTACAGCGATGCGGAGGAGATCGTACTCCAGCGCGACGGAATCACGGTCGGCCGTGCGCAGGTAGGCGTGCACAAAGCCTTCATCGCAAGGTTCGAGACCGAGTATCGCCCAGGGGAGCTCACGGCGATCGCCATTCGAGATGGGCAGGATGTCGGCGTCAGCAGTCTGCGCACGCGCCAAGACGACGTCCGTCTCGCTCTCGCTGCCGATCGTGCAGACCTGCGCGCCGACGGTTCCGATCTCGCGTACATAGCCATCGAGCTCGCCGATCGCGGAGGAACCCTGGCGACCGACGCCGCTGCCGTCGTCTCGGTGGAGATCGAGGGGCCGGCGGTCCTCGCGGCATTCGCGAACGCGCAGCCGGACTCGATCGAAGAGTTCAGGGCCGTGACCCGCACCACCTATGACGGACGGGCGTTGGCGATCATCCGTCCGATCGGTCCAGGATCGATCACCGTTCGCGCCACCGCGGCGGGTCTCGACGCGCAGCAGGTGGATCTCGTAGCGCGCTGACCGGGGTGGCGGTCGGCGGAGGAGCCGACCGCCACCCAGGACGGGGTGGGCGAGTTGACCCTCTCGAAGCGGTGATGCTCACACCGCCGCAGCTCTCCATCGAGTCGTCCGGCGCGTCGGCAGAACCTCACGATAGCGAGGAAGCGGCGGCTGGAGGCTGAGCGGCCACCAGCCGCATGAACGTGGTGAGCAGGCCGAGGGCGTCGCGGGAAGGATCGAGCAGAGCCTGGATGCGCAGTCCGTCGACCATCGCGAGCACGAGCGTCACCTTCTCGTCGGCCGTGAGGAGCTCGCTGTCGCTGGTGGGCAGGGGGCCGTCTGTGAAGCGCGACCGCATGCGTTCGCGGCGGCCGAGGAAGAACTCGTGTGCAGGGTGCTCCGGGTTCGTCGCGGCGACGGCGAGGGCGAGCCAGTTGCGCTGGAACTCCGAGTTCGAGAACTCGTCGGCGAGTACCGCACTCAGGATCTGCTCACCTGGAACGTTCGCGGTCATGATGCGTGAGGCGAGGTCTTCCTCGTGCTCCTCGCGCTGCGCGAGCGCGGCGGGGAGGAGTTCCTCTTTTCCGGAGAAGTGCCGCAACAGGGCGGCATGGGTGAGTCCGGCCCTGCTGGCGATGTCACGGAGAGACGCCCGCTCATAACCGTGTTCAGCGAAGCTGGCGAGTGCCGCTTCGACGATCTCGGCCCGTCTCGCCGGTGTGGATGCGCTCTTGCCTCGTCGGCGAGGTGATGGCGTTGCGGTCGGCGGTGACGTCATGTGTCCACTTTCTCACTTTTGCCTTCTGTAACCAAAGTGGTTACTATCGCTCAGGATCGACAATCGGTTGCCAAACGGATTTCGACCACATCTCGCGAAGGACGCCCATCGACGGGCGCCGCGGATCACTGAACGATGAAGGAGTCCAGGTGACCAAGAGTGAATACGACCGCAGCGACACGATCGACTCGATCGCCGCGGCCCAGCCGGTAGGCGGGAACACCCCGGACGGCACCCCGCTCGAGACGACCGTCGTCGGCTCCGAGCCGACGGCCAAGGTCAGTGGCGGCTACATCTTCTGGCTGATGCTGGCCAACTTCGGTGCATCCATCGCGATGATGGTGCCGCTCGCGTACGGCCTGGCACTGCGCATCACCGAGCTCGCCCCCGGGCATGAGGAGGTGCTCGGTTACGTCACCGGAACCGCGCAGCTGATCTTCCTGGTGCTGAGCCCCATGATCGGCATCTGGAGCGACCGCACCCGGTCGCGCTTCGGTCGACGCACGCCGTTCCTGTTCCTCGGCGCTGCCCTCGGCCTCGTCGGAGCGGTCATCATCGGCTTCGCCCCGAACCTCCTCCTCGTGGGTGCAGGCTGGGTGGTCGCGATGACCGGATGGTCGACCGCGGGCGCCGCCATCCAGACGCTGCAGGCCGACAAGCTCCCCGAAGAACAGCGCGGCAAGGTGTCGGCGCTCACAGGGCTCATGACGCAGGTGGCGCCGGTGCTCGGTATCGGCATCGCCTACGCCGTGTCGTACAGCACCTTCCTCGTGTTCTTCGTCCCCGCGGTGATCGGTGTCGTCCTGCTCGTGCTGCTCCCGACGTTCAAGAGGGAAGGCAGCTCGAAGGATCTCGTCGTCGACTCGACGGTGACTCTCAAGAAGGTCATCGCCGGCTACGGCTTCAACGCCCGCAAGTACCCGGACTTCGCCTGGAACTGGGTCGGCCGGATGGTGTTCTTCATCGGTCTGTACTTCAACACCACGTTCGGCACGTTCTTCTACGCCCAGCGTCTCGACCTGCCGGTGCGCGAGGTGGCCGGTGTCGTCGCCACCGTCGGGATGCTCGGGGTCGTCGCCGCTGCCGGCGGCGCACTGCTCGGCGGCTTCCTCTCGGACAAGCTCAAGCGCCGCCGTCTGTTCGTGCTCGCGGCCGCATTCATCTTCATCGGAGGCGCGCTCGCCGAGGCGTTCGCCTGGTCGCTGCCGCAGCTGATCATCGGCGCCGTGCTCATGCAGCTCGCGATCGCCGTGTTCGCCACAGTGGATCAGGCCATCGTCTACGCGATCATCCCCGACCGCGCCGAGTCCGGTCGATACATGGCCGTCGTCGCCTTCGCGCAGAAGATCCCCAGTGCGATCGCCCCGCTGATCGCGCCGCTCATCATCACGATCGGTGCCGTCGGCGCGGAGAAGAATTACACGCTGCTGTACCTCATCGGCGCGGTGTTCGCTCTCATCGGTGGTCTGATCATCATGTTCAAGGTCAAGGGAGTGCGTTGAGATGATGCTCGAGTCGACCGCGGCATCCGTGCCTGCTGCACCGTACGACCTGCGGATCGACAGCGGCGGAGACGACTTCACCGTGTCGGAAGCCACACCGCGACTGTCGTTCACCGTGCCCGTCGAGGCGGAGACATCGAACGGTTTCGAGCTCGAGGCGATCGTCGACGGCGAGAGCCGGGCGCGCGTGCCGCTCGATGCCGGCTCTCATCTCTTCGTCGAGTGGCCCTGGGTTCCGCTGACGAGTGGGCAGCGCGTGCGGTGGCGGGCGCGGGTGCAAGCCGGGGACGCCCCGTCGGAGTGGTCCGACTGGTCGACCTTAGAGTGCGGTCTGCTCGACGCCGACTGGTCGGCGGAGTGGATCAGCCCGGTCGAGCACGATGACCCTGGCTACGGAGCTCGCGGCGCCCACACACTGTCCCGCGCGTTCGAGGCGGACGACGTCGTCGCGGCTCGTCTCTACTCGACGGCGCTCGGGGTCTACGAGGCCAGGGTCAACGGACAGCGGGTCGGCACCGCCGAGCTCGCTCCGGGTTCCACGTCGTACGACCGCACGGTCTACGCGCAGGCGGCCGATGTGACCTCCCTGCTCCAGGGCGGTCGCAACGCACTCGAGATCGAGCTCTCCGACGGCTGGTATCGAGGTCAGGTCGGTGCCTTCCGCCTGCCGGCGGGATGGGGTACGACGCTCGCGGCTCGGGCGGAACTGCACCTCGAACTCGCCGACGGATCGCGGCGTGTGATCCGCACCGACGGCGAATGGACCAGCGCTCAGTCGACGATCGTCCGGGCCGACCTGATGGACGGGCAGACGACCGACTTCCGCGCGGAGAGCGGATCCGCGGTGCCCGTGATCGTCGGCGCGGTCGAGGGGCCGCCCATCTCCTGGTCGCCCGCCCCGCCGGTGCGCGTGGTCGAGACGCGCGACGCGGTGAATGCGAACCGAATCGCAGAAGACACCTGGGTGCTCGACTTCGGTCAGAACGCCTCGGGATGGATCCGGCTGACGGACCTCGGCCCCGCCGGCACACGCACGGTGATCGACTACGGCGAGCACGTCGGTCAGGATGGCGATCTCGACACCTCACACCTCGACTCGACCAAGCCGGGCGAACCGTCCGTCGTGTTCGTCCAGCACGACGAGGTGGTATCCGCCGGAGGAGGCGAGGTCTTCGAGCCGCGCCACACGGTGCACGGGTTCCAGTACGCACGGATCACGCGCGAAGGCTCGCCCTTCGAGGCGTCCACGGCGCAGATGCGCATCGTGCAGACGGACCTCCGCCGCACCGCATCGTTCGGGTCGAGTGATCCCTCGCTCAACCGCCTGCACGAGATCGCCGACTGGAGCTTCCGCAGCAACGCGGTGGACGTGCCGACCGACTGCCCGACGCGCGAGCGCCTGGCGTGGACGGGCGACTACCAGGTCTTCGCTCCCACGGCGGCGCGGCTGTACGACGTGCTCGGCTTCACTCGCAAGTGGCTGCAGTCGGTGCGCGATGATCAGCTCGATGACGGGCGGATCGCGAACTTCTCGCCCGATGGGCGGCGCATCAAGCAGAAGCTCGACGATCAGTTCGCGATGATGACCGGATCCTCCGGGTGGGGCGACGCGATCACCTTCGTGCCGTGGGAGATGTACACCGCGTACGGCGACTCCCTGGTCCTGGAGGAGAACTGGGGCGCGATGGTCCGCTGGGTCGAGTGGGCCCTCGGGGCTGCGCGCACGACCAGGCATCATTCCCGCGTGGAGCGGTCGGGGGAGCCGCAGTCGCACGAGGAATATGTGTGGGACGGCACCTTCCATTGGGGGGAGTGGACCGAGCCCGTCCCCAAGGCGGAGGACGGCTCGCGCCTCGACCCGATTAAGTCCAACCCCATGGCCTGGTTCATGGCCGACAAGGGAGAGGTCGGCACGGCCTACCTCTACCGTTCGACGCGGATCCTCGCGGACGCGGCGACGGTGCTCGGGCGGGACGAGGACGCCGAGCGGTACGCCGTGCTGGCCGACCGCATCCTCGACGCCTGGCGCACCGAGTTCCTCGCCGGCGACGGACGCACAGTGCAGGACACGCAGGCCGCCTACGTGCGGGCGCTGACCTTCGGCCTCATCCCGGAGTCGCAGCGCGCTGCGGCGGCGGAGCGGCTCGTCGACCTCATCCGCGCTGCCGGCACCCATCTCGGCACCGGATTCCTCGCCACCGGCGACCTGCTGCCCGTGCTCGCCGACACCGGCCATGCCGGCGTCGCCTACGAGCTGCTGTTCCAGCGGAGCGCACCGTCGTGGCTGCACATGATCAACAAGGGTGCGACCACGATCTGGGAGGACTGGGAAGGCATAGACGACGACGGCGCTGCCCACGAATCGCTGAACCACTACAGCAAGGGCGCGGTCATCCGCTTCCTGCACACCCACACCCTCGGTCTTCGTCAGGACCCGGATTCGATCGCTTGGCAGTCGTTCACGATCGCCCCCATCCCGGGCGGCGGACTCACCTGGGCGACCGGGCATCTCGACACTCCGCGAGGGCGGATCCGCGTCGAGTGGCGGATCGAGGGTGACGAACTCCGGATCGACGCGGAGATCCCGGCCGGGGCGAGCGCGACGGTTGTCTTCCCCGACGGCTCGACGCGCACCGCGCCCCCCGGAGCGTTCACCGGTCTCGGGCGTCTCGCCGTCCGCTGAGTGCGACGGCTGTGTATGGCGACGGGTGCGCAGATCCAGGGCTGCGCACCCGCCGCCTCAGCGGCCGTCGGAACTCGCGGCATGCAGCTCGCGGCTGATGGCTCGCAGGCCGACGGCCAGCGATTCGAGTTCGTCGAGGGAGAGGCCGTCGAGGATGTCGGCACCCATCTCCGGGCGTGCCGCCATGATCTTCCCGATCACGTCGCGACCGAGCAGGGTGGGATGCAGCCGGCGGACTCGGTGATCGTCGGCATCCGTCATCCTCTCGACGAGTCCCTGCTCGACGAGACGTTCGATCAGCTTCGACATCGTCGCGAGGGACACCTCGAAGGTCGAGGCCAGCTCGCTCGCGCTGCTCTGCTCGGACACGACGATCGCCGTCAGCACCTTGAGCTGCTGGATCGTCAGCTGGGTGCTGAGCAGGGATCCCACCATGCGGGGGAGCGAACGCACCGAGATCGCGAGGGTGAGCGCATCGATGTTCTCGAGCGCGGCGGTTCGTCTCAGTTCGTCTCCCACGTCTGTACCGTAGTGCCTTCATAGCGTCTTCCCAGTGAGATTTACTTAGCTTCAAGCTAACCTTTTGTCGAAGGAACCGATCCGGGGTCGTGTCGGGCCCAGGCTCGTGCGCCATCCCCGACGTCGGCCTCCTGTGCCCGCACCCCCGAAGACAGGAGGGTGGAACGATGGCGTATCAGGTGCAGCAGACCCGGAGTGGGCAGGAGCGGGAGCGCTCCCTGCAGGAGATCCGAGAGAAGTATGCGTACGAGCGCGATCGGAGGATCCGCCCGGACGGCGCGACGCAGTACCGCTCGGCGCTGGGCGAGTACGGCTACTACGCGAAGGATCCCTACACGGTGCGTGTCGAGCGGGAGCCGCTGCACGATCGCGTGGACGCGCTGATCATCGGCGCCGGATTCGGCGGGCTGCTCGCGGGGGCAGGTCTGCGCGACACGGGACTCTCGTCGATCCGCCTGATGGACGAGGCGGGAGACGTGGGTGGCACCTGGTATTGGAACCGTTATCCCGGCATCCGCTGCGACATCGAGTCGTACGTCTACATGCCCCTCCTGGAAGAGACGGGATACGTGCCCACCGAGCGCTACTCGACGGGGGAGGAGATCCGCCAGCATGCCGTGCGCATCGCCGAGCACTACGACCTGCGGCGCGACTTCGTCGGGCACACCCGCGCGACGGGTCTCACGTGGGACGAGGGCGCGTCGGAGTGGCAGGTCGAGACGGACCGGGGTGACGTCTTCCGTGCCCGCTACGTCATCACCTCGTCGGGAACCCTGACGCAGCCGAAGCTTCCGGGCATCCCGGGCATCGAGCGCTTCGCCGGCCACACGTTCCACACGAGCCGTTGGGACTACGGATACACCGGCGGATCGCCGGACGGCGATCTCTCCGGTCTGGCAGACAAGCGGGTTGCGGCTGTCGGCACGGGAGCGACCGGGCTGCAGGTGATCCCGCACCTCGCCGAGCACGCGAAGCAGCTGCTCGTCTTCCAGCGCACGCCGTCGACGGTCGACGTGAGGGACAACCGCCCGACCGATCCGGAGTGGGCGGCATCCCTCGCGCCCGGATGGCAGCGCGAGCGGATGGACAACTTCCTCGCCGTGCTCGCGGGGGAGGTCGAGGAATCGCTCGTGCAGGACGGGTGGACGGCGACGCACGCGCTGCAGCGCAGCATCCTCTCCGGTGCCGTCGACGAGGGCGTCTCCGAGGAGGAGCGGCAGCATCGCGAGGAGCTGGAAGACGCCGCGACGATGGACAGGATCCGAGCGCGTGTCGACGAGATCGTCGAGGATCCGGCCACCGCGGAGGTGCTGAAGCCCTGGTACCGGTACATGTGCAAGAGGCCCGGGTTCAGCGATCTCTACCTGCAGGCGTTCAATCGGTCGAACGTTGTACTCGTCGACACGGCGGACACCCACGGTGTCACGGCGCTCACCGAGACGTCGATCGTGGTCGGCGACGCGGAGTACGAGGTGGACTGCCTCATCTTCGCCACCGGATTCGACGTGGGCGTTTCGGGTGTGGTCTCGGGAACGCTCCCCGTCGTCGGTCGAGGCGGGCGTTCGCTGCTCGAGGCCTGGGGGTACGGACCGCGCACGCTCCACGGGTTCAGCACGCACGGGTTCCCCAACCTCTTCCAGCTCGGCCCCATGCAGAACGCGAACTCGGTGAACTTCGTGCACATCCTCCAGGAGCAGGCGACGCACATCGCCGCGGTCATCGCACGCGCCGAGCAGGTCGGGGCTCGCCGTATCGAGCCCACGGCGGAGGCGGAGGATGCGTGGTGCCGCACCGTGGCCGAGACTGCGAGAGACGTCTCGGACTTCCAAGCTCAGTGCACTCCCGGGTACTACAACGGCGAGGGATCCCGATCGATCGGCGGCCTTACATTCTCGCCGGGGCCGGTGGTCTTCCACCGTCTTTTGCGTGAGTGGCGGAGCGGGGACATGGCCGACGTTCTCGTCGTCTCGGATGCCGATGATCACATCCGCGTGACGGCCGCGGTCGGGGTGCCCGCATGAGGGTGCCGATCGTGACGGTCGCGACGGTCGTCGGCGCGACGGTCGTGCTCGCCGGATGCGCGCCCGCGGCGGACGATGGCGGGTCGGTGGGCGAGGCCGCGGGGCCGGCACTCGAGCAGACCTCGACGGAACTCCTGCCGGTCACCGAGCCGCATGAGCTCACCGGGGGGACACTGCTCGAAGGGCCGACCTTCCACGACGACGGCTCTCTGTTCGTGGTCGACGTGATGGCACCCGCGGGCGAAGCCAAGGTGCTGCGAATCGATGTCGAGGAGGCCTCGGCGGAGCAGGTCTTCACGGATGAGACGAGCGCATTCACCTCGGCGCAGTTCCATCCGAGCGACGGGCGTCTGTATCTGACCGACTTCCTCGGAGGCGACGTGCTGAGCATCACGCCCGATGGCGAAGACCCGCAGGCCCACTTCACGGGTGCGGTCGAGGGCGTCGCGATGCTGCCCGACGACATCGCCTTCGCCCCCGACGGGACGATGTTCGTGACCGACACCCGCGGCATGGACGGGCCCGGGTGGGAGACGCCGGGCAGGGTGGTCAGGATCGGCGTCGACGGGTCGGCGAGCGTGCTGGCCGACGATCTGCCCTCGCCGAACGGCATCGTGTTCGACGAGGAGGACGCCGGGCTCTGGGTCGCCCAGTACAACGCGAACCGCATCGACTACTTCGCCCTCGACGAGGAGCGCACGCGTGTCGTCTCGGCGTACCCGGCGATCCATGTCGACGGCGGGATCGGACGCATCGACTCGACCGCGGTGGATGCCGAAGGGAACATCTACCAGGCGTTCCACGAGAAGGCGGAGATCGTGGTGTTCGCCAAGACCGGCGAGCAGATCGGGGTGATCCGCGTGCCCGGGGAGGGGCTCGAATCCGCGACGAACATCGCCATCGCGCCGGGGACCACTGACGGCTATCTGGTGGTCAGTGGGCCCGCGGGCGGGTTCGTGCACACCTTCGAGGCGTACGGCGAGGGCATCAGGCAGTCGAACGGGGGATGATGCCCGGACGCGACCCGTACCGGCAATCGCTCGGCTGCGGGTCGCGTCCTCTCAAGGCGTCACCTCGTCGGTGCCGCCGTGGACTCCCGCACGACGAGCTCGAGCGGCAGGACGACCTTCGTCGGTGTCCTGCTCCGCTCAGGGTCGATGAGTGTCTCCATCGCGCGGGTGCCGATCTCGCGGAGCGGAGAGCGCAGAGTCGTGAGCGCGGGAACGGCCAGCTCGGCGCTGAAGATGTCGTCGAAGCCGATCACGCTGAAGGCCTCGGGCAGCTGCAGACCGCCGCTGCGCGCGGCCCGAAGGAGTCCGTGCGCGACGAGGTCGTTGTAGGCGAGGACGGCGGTGACGCCGCTGGCCCGGACGCGTCGGAGGGACTCAGCGCCGCCCGCGACCGTCGGCTCGTCCACGGTGATCTCCACCACCCCCAGGCCTCGTGCGGCCGCGAGATCGAGAGTGAGCTCCCATCGTGCCCGGTTGATCCGGGCGCCGCCGAGACCGAGGTACGCGACGGAACGGTGTCCGAGGTCGCGCAGATGGTCGAGTGCGTCGGTGAGGCCGGACTCGAGGTCTGGGGTGACGCTCGGCAACGACGGTGTGGAGTGATTGGCTCCGACGATCGGCTTGCTCGCAGCCAGCGCTGCCAGCGAGTCGTCGTCGAGGCGAGAGGCGACGACGAGGAGGCCGTCCACGGACGGCTGCAGCGTCTCGATCGTCTCGAGCTCGATCTCGGCAGCACCCTCGGTCTCAGAGACGATCAGAGTGAAGCCGCTCCTCCGCGCGACCTGCTCCGCGCCACGGATCAGCTCGAAGTGCACGGGGTTGGTGATGTCGGGGAGGACGATCGCATATGTCCCCGAGAGCCCTGTGGGAAGCGCCCGAGCCATGGGGTTCACCCGATAGCCGAGTTCTGCAGCAGCCGCGCGGATCTTCTCCTCGGTGGCGACGTTCGTGCGACCGGGCTTGTTCAGGGCGCGCGACACGGTCGACGGATTGAGTCCGACCCGCTGGGCGATGTCGTAGATCGTGGGGCGTCGGCCGATGCGACCGTCGATCGCGGCCGCATCCTGCGAGGCGTTCGGCTCGTCTGTCGACATCGTGCTGTCTTCCCCTCGTCGCGACGGCATCCGGTTCCCCGATCGTACGGCAGAAGTCATCCGTCCGATCGAGACGCGTTTTGGCAACCGCTTGCCAAAACGGGTCGATCATGGTTGTCTGGTCTGACGATGTCGGGGCGGGGCGCCCGGAGAGGATTGAGCGACGATGCTTCGACCCCAGTGGTCCCCGACGCGGGAACTGGTCTCCCTCGACGGCCTGTGGAGATTCGCGGCGGATGACGACGCGGTGCCCGAGCCGTGGTCGGATCGCCTCCGCACCGAACTCGAGGCGCCGGTCCCGTCGAGCTACGACGACCTGTTCGCCGACCAGGAGATCCGCGACCACGTGGGCTGGGTCTGGTATCAGCGCACGGTCCGCGTGCCGCGCGGATGGGACGGCTCCCGGATCCTCGTGCGGGTCGAAGCGGCATCGCACCGAGCCCGCGTCTATGCCGGACATTCCCTCGTCGCCACCCACGACGGCGGGTTCACTCCGTTCGACGCCGATGTGACCGATCATGCGATCCCCGGCGAGGAGTTCCGCCTGACGATCGGCGTCGACAACGAGCTGACGAAGACCACGCTCCCACCCGGCTTCGTGACCGTGGCCGACGACGGCCGCAGACAGCAGCGGTACCTGCACGACTTCTACAACTACGGCGGTCTGCCGCGCTCTGTGTGGCTCGCGGCTGTTCCGCCCGTGCGGATCGAGGACATCACGGCGGTCCCCGACGTCGACGGCGCCGACGGCATCGTCCGCTACGACATCGTCCTGTCGGACCCGTCCGTCGCCGCCGACCTCTCGATCAGAGTGCTCGACGGCGCCGGACGCCAGGTCGCCGAGGGGCACGGGCGCACCGGGGAGATCCGGATCCCGGACGCGATCCTGTGGCGTCCGGGGGCGGGCCACCTGTACGACCTCGTCGTCGAAGCGACGACCGAGACGGGCGTCCGTGACGTGTACACGTTGCCGGTCGGCATCCGCACCGTCGAAGTGAGAGGAGCCGAGTTCCTCATCAACGGCGAGCCCTTCTACTTCCGCGGATTCGGCAAGCACGAGGACTCCCCGGTTCGAGGCAAAGGTCACGACCCCGCGTACATGGTGCACGACTTCCACCTGATGCGCTGGGCGGGGGCGAACTCGTTCCGAACCTCCCACTACCCCTATGCGGAGGACGTCCTGGAGTACGCCGATCGGCACGGAATCGTCGTGATCGACGAGACCGCGGCCGTCGGTCTCAACCTCGCGATCGGCGCCGGGATGGGCACGGGAGCGACCAGGGCGACGTTCGGACCGGAGGGCTTCGGAGACGAGACGAGAGCCGCTCACGCTCGCGCGATCCGCGAGCTGGTCGCCCGGGACAAGAACCATCCCAGCGTCGTGATGTGGTGCATCACGAATGAGCCGGCGTCGTTCGAGGAGGGAGCCCGCCCCTACTTCGAGCCGCTCGTGGCGCTGACACGGGAACTGGATCCTCACCGCCCTGTCACGTTCGCCAACCTCATCCAGGCATCGCATGAGACCGATCGCATCGCTGATCTGTTCGACGTCATCTGCCTCAACCGCTACTACGGCTGGTATGCCGACGGCGGCGACCTGCGCAGCGCCGAACGGCACCTCGAGGCTGAACTCCGCGGGTGGGAGAGCACCTACGGCAAGCCTCTCGTCATGACCGAGTACGGGGCCGACACGATCGTCGGGACTCACTCGGTATACGACCAGCCCTGGACCGAGGAGTATCAGCTCGCCTTCCTCGAGATGTACCACCGGGTCTTCGACAGGATCCCGGCGGTCGTCGGAGAGCAGGTCTGGAACTTCGCCGACTTCCACACGCCAGGCAGCGCCTTCCGCGTCGACGGGAACAAGAAGGGGATCTTCACACGTGATCGACGGCCGAAGGCCGCCGCTCACGCACTTCGTACCCGCTGGCGCGGCTGAAAAGGACCTTCCATGTCACACGCATCACTCGTCCGTCGCGACCGCGACCGACTGCTCCCCGCCGATCCGACGACGCGCTCGGTCGCGCGCGCCCTCTACGAGCGCGTCGCCGATGCCCCGATCATCTCGCCGCACGGTCACGTGCCGGTGGAATGCCTGGTCGAGGATCGCCCGTTCTCCGACCCGGCATCGCTACTGATCACACACGACCACTACGTCACCCGGCTGCTCCACGCGTCCGGGGTCGGCCTCGACGAGCTCGGGGTCGGCGGCAGTGCCGCGGACCCGCGCCAGGTGTGGCGGAGGTTCGCTGAGCGTTGGCCTCTGTTCGCGGGCACGGCGTCGGGGTACTGGATCTCGGAGTCTCTGCAGAATGTGCTCGACGTCACGGTGCCGCTCTCGGCGGCGACGGCGGATGAGGCGTACGACCGCATCGCGGATCAGCTCGCCACGCCCGAGCTGCGGCCGCGTGCGCTGTTCGAGCGCTTCGGCATCGAGGTGCTGGCGACGACCGACGATCCTCTGGACGATCTCGCAGGGCACGCGGCGCTCGCCGCGGAGGGCGCGGTCGGCCGGGTTCTGCCGACGTTCCGCCCCGACCGGTACCTGGATCCTGATGCGGCAGGGTTCGCGCAGAACGTCGAGCGGCTCGTCGCCGAGACGGGCAGCCCGGGCACGTTCGCCGGGTACCTCGCCGCCCTCGAGCAGCGGAGGCGGTACTTCATCGAGCACGGGGCCGTGTCCGCAGATCACGGTGTCGAGGTCCCCGACACGCTCGACCTCGCGCCCGAAGAAGGCGAGGGGCTCTTCGCCCGCGTCGTCTCCGGTGATGCGGATGCCGGGGAGCGTCACTCGTTCCGGGCGCACATGCTGCTGCAGATGGCCCGGATGAGCGTCGACGACGGACTCGTCATGACGGTGCACGCCGGCGTCGTGCGCAACCACAGCACGCAGACCTTCCGCCGCTTCGGCCCCGACTCCGGGCATGACATCCCGCGGCGCACAGACTTCGTCGGCGGTCTGCGGCCGCTTCTCGAGCGCTTCGGCCTCGAGCGCGATCTGCACCTGGTGCTCTTCGCCGTGGATGAGACCGTCTACTCTCGCGAGATCGCCCCGCTGGCGGGGTTCTACCCGAGCGTCTACATCGGCGCTCCCTGGTGGTTCCTCGATGCCCCGGATGCCATGGCACGGTTCCGCTCGGCGGTGACCGAGACGGCCGGGTTCTCGCGCGGGTCGGGGTTCATCGACGACACCCGCGCCTTCCTCTCCATACCGGCCCGACACGACACCGCACGCCGTGCGGATGCCGCATTCCTCGCCCGGCTGGTCGTCGAGGGGCGTGTGGACGAGGACGCGGCCGGCGCCGTCATCGACGACATCGTCGGGCCCCAGCCGAAGAGGGTGTTCAAGCTGTGAGCGGTGTGATGCTCGGAGTGCGCGAGTCGCCGGCACCACCGGTGCGGATCATCCATATGGGGCTCGGCGCCTTCCACCGCTCGCATCTGGCCTGGTACACGGCCCATGCCGGTGACTCGGCGCAGTGGGGGATCGCGGCGTACACCGGAAGGAGTGCCGGGCTCGCGGATGATCTCTCCGCCCAGGACGGTCTGTACACACTGATCGTGCGTTCGCCGGCAGGCGACGACGCCGAACGAATCGGGAGCATCGTCCGGGCGCATCCGGGCACGGACATCCCGTCATTCGTGAATGACGTCGCCGCTCCTGCGACCGCCATCGTCAGCCTGACTATCACCGAGGCCGCCTATGCCGATGATCGGACGGCTCTCGATCGAGCCCTGCTGGCAGGACTCCTCGACGACGACCTCGTCAGCGTGCGTCCTGTCACCGCCGTCGGTCGCCTCGTGCTCGGTCTGGAGGCGCGCAGGCGTTCGTGTTCCGGAGCTCTCGCTCTCGTCTCCTGTGACAACCTGGCCGACAACGGGGGAGTGCTGCGCGCCGCCGTCAGCTCTCTCGCGAGGGAGGTGCCGGGGCTCGTCGACTGGATCGATGCGCACGTGTCGTTCGTGTCGAGTTCGGTGGATCGGATCACCCCTCGACTCTCGGATGAGGAAACGACCGAGCTCTCGCGGCGCTACGGGGATCGTGCACCGGTGGTCGCAGAGAGCTTCTCCGACTGGGTCATCGCCGGAGAGTTCCCTGCGGGCCGGCCGCAGTGGGAAGTGGCGGGAGCCCGCCTCACCGACGACCTTGAACCGTGGGAGGCGCGGAAGCTCTGGCTGCTGAACGGCGCTCATACGCTTCTCGCGTCGCTCGGTCGGCTTCGTGGTCATCACACGGTCTCCGAGGCGATCGCCGACATGGTGTGCTTGCGCGCCGTCGACGCGTACTGGGATGAAGTCTGCCGGCATCTTCCGGCGGAGCTCGGACTGCAGGAATACCGGTTGGCGCTGCTCGACCGCTTCCGAAACCCGCGCATCCGGCATCTCCTCGCGCAGATCGGTCTCGATTCCGACACCAAGATGCGTGTGCGCGTCGCGCCGGTCGCAGAGCTCGAACGCAGGGCGGGGCGCCCCGCCGACGCGTGCGCAGCTGTCGTCGCGGCGTGGCTGGCGATCGGCGGACAGCGAGGGGATCGTTCATCCGTCGAATGCGCGGTCGCCGAGCTCAGCCCCGTGCTCGGCGACGACGAGGCGTTCGTCGATGAGGTGCTCGCGAGTCGGCGATCGATCGATGATCTCACACTTCGATAACGAGTTGGCAATCGGTTGTCATTGACTCGAATCCCTGCTTTACTGACATCAGACGCCGCCGTCCTCGTCCGCTAGACCCTTAATGACAAGCGGTTGCGCATCAAGTCGTTTCATCCAAAGGAGTATGAACAATGTGGAACACCCGTAAGCACCGTCGTGGCGTGGTCCTGCCCGCCGCGATGCTCATCACCGCACTCGCGGTGTCCGGCTGCGCGGCCGGAAGCGACCCCGAACCCGCAGGCACGTCGGCCACCGTCGTCGAGAAGGATCTCGCCATCGCGGCTGTCTCGGCGCCGAACTCGCTCGACCCGGCGCAGCTCGTCGATGGGCAGCAGATGTTCGTGTGGTCATCGATCCTCGACACTCTGCTCCGCAAGGATCCGGCCACGGGGGAGATCATCCCGGGTGCCGCGGAATCGTGGGAGTACAACGAGGACGGCACGCAGCTCACGCTCGTACTTCGTGAGGGAATGAGCTTCAGTTCGGGAGACCCGGTGAACGCGGACGCCGTCGTGGCGACCATGCTCCGCTCGCGGGAGACCGCCGGCAACGTGCAGAGTCGTCTGGCTTCGGTCACGGATGTCGTCGCCGAGGACGACCGGACGGTCGTGGTCTCGTTCGACGGCTTCGACCCGCAGTTCCTCGACAACCTCTCCTCCGGCCCGGGGGCGATCGGCGACCCTGCCACGATCGACGAGGAGCGCACCGCCACAGATCCCGTCGGCTCGGGGCCGTTCACACTCGACACCGAAAAGACCGTTCCCGGGAGCAGCTACGTGCTGGTGAAGCGAGACGACTACTGGGACGCGGAGAACGTCCCGTTCAAGACGCTGACGGTGAAGGTCCTTCAGGATCAGACGGCGTCGTTCAATGCGCTCCAGGCGGGCGAACTCAACGCGGCGACAGTGCAGACGCAGGTCGTCGGGCAGCTCGACAAGGAGAAGTTCTCGATCAAACAGAACGATGCGGTCGCGACGAGCTTCCTGAACATCCTGGACAGAGGCGGGGAGAAGTGGCCCGCTCTCGGAGATGAGAAGGTACGCCAGGCGATCAACCTCGCCATCGATCGGGACGCCGTCCTCAAGGGGCTGTACAGCGGAGTCGGAATCGCCACGACGCAGCTGGTGAGCCCATTCGGCGCCATCTACGACGAATCGCTCAACGACGAGTACGAGTACGACCCAGAGAAGGGGCGTGAGCTCGTCGAGGAGGCGGGCTACGCGGGGGAGAGCTTCCAGATCCCCAGCACCTTCCTGTCGACCACTGTGGAACCCGTTCTCACCCAGGCGTTCGCCGACATCGGCCTGACGCTGGAATGGGTCACGGTTCCTCCGCAGCAGGCGCAGTCGGCGGCTCGCTCCGGCGACTACGGTCTGTACTTCCAGATCCTCGGGTTCAATGCGGACAGCGCGGACCTGGCGACGACCTTCGCCCTGGACGGAGTCGGCAACCCGCGCGGCTACACCGATGACACCTTGGACCGGCTGTTCTCGGAGATCGACTCGACGGTCGCCTTCGACGACCGCGTACCGCTGTATCAGGAACTGAACGAGTACGTCGCCGATCAGGCATTCGTCGCGCCGCTGGTCTACGTCGGCGCTGTGTGGGCTACCGCCGACGGCATCAGCTACGTCGGAGAGGCGAACACCCTCTCCACGATCCGACAGTTCGACGTCACCGAGTGAGTGAGGGGTGGGGATGCGGTCCGCCGCATCCCCACCCGCACCGGGAGTTCTTTGATGCTCAGTTATATCCTTCGCCGTCTCGGTGCCGGGATCGTGCTCGCGATCCTGGTGACCCTGATCACCTTCCTGCTGCTCAGCACGTCGTTCGATGACGTCGCGCAGTCGATTCTCGGCACCGGTGCGACGCCGGATGTCGTTGCGGGGCTCATCGAGCAGAAGGGGTGGGATCGACCTGTCCTCGTCCAGTACTTCGACTGGCTGATCCACGCGGTTCAGGGCGACTTCGGCGTCTCCGTGTACACGTCGCTGCCAGTCGGACCGACCGTTCTCCAGCGCCTCGCCGTCACGCTCTCGATCATCGTCCCCGCGCTGATCCTGACCGTCATCATCTCGGTGGTGCTCGGCGTCTGGTCTGCCTCGCGCGGGGGAATCGTCGACCGCATCGCGCAGGGGATCTCTCTCATCGGGTACATCGTCCCCGGCCTCCTGCTGGCGATCGTGCTGGTGGTGGTGTTCGCAGTGCAGCTCAAATGGCTTCCCGCCACCGGCTTCACACCGTTCGCCGAGGACCCGGCGGCGTGGGTGCGCAGCATCACGATCCCGGTGATCGTGCTGACCATCGGCGGCGTCGCCAACATGGCTGCTCAGGTGCGAGGGCGCATGATCGACGAGCTCCGCCGCGACTACATCCGCACCCTGCGGACGCGCGGCTCATCGACCACCTCGATCGTCATCAAGCACGCGCTGCGCAACGCTGCGAGCCCGGCGCTCACGGTGATGTCGCTGGAGTTCATCCAGATGTTCGGCGGCGCGCTCATCATCGAGAACGTCTTCGCTCTGCCGGGCTACGGCAGCTTCGCGTTCAACGCCTCTCTTCAGGGCGACATCCCCGTGATCATGGGCATCACCGCCTTCGGTGTGCTGCTGGTCACCGTCGTCAACCTCCTCACCGACCTGGCCAACGGCTGGTTGAACCCGAAAGCGAGAGTCCATTGAGCGACGAACGCCCACTCCAGACGAACACCGGAACCGTGACGCCGCCCAGCACCGAGCTGCTCGTCACGCTCGAGAACGCGGCGAAGACCCGGACGTCCACCTGGCGTCGAATCCTGCGGGATCCTCAGGCCGTCGGGACCCTCGGCATCCTCGCCGTGATCTTCCTCCTCGGACTGCTCACGCCGTGGCTCGCGCCGCACGGTCCGAACGACGCCGATCTCGCCATGATCAACGCGCCCGTCGGCACGCCCGGGTACCTGCTCGGCGCCGACGAGGCGGGCCGCGACATCCTGTCTCGGCTGCTCCACTCGATCAACACGGCGGCCATCTCTGCTCTGATCGGCGCCGGCGTGGCGCTGGTCGTCGGAGTGATCGCCGGTCTCATCGGCGGGTACTTCGGCACGGTGACGAGAGCCACCACCGAGTGGCTCTTCAACCTGATCATGACGTTCCCCGGCATCCTGCTGCTGATCATCCTGATGCCGGTCACGGGTGGCGACTACCGCTTCACAATGTTGATCTTCGGTGTGCTCCTCTCGCCGGGCATCTATCGCATCGTCCGCAACCTCGTGCTCGGGGTGAAGAACGAGCTCTACGTCGACGCGGCGCGGGTGTCGGGTCTCGGCAATCTCCGCATTCTCGGCCGCCACGTGCTCTTCGTCGTTCGCGGTCCGATCATCATCGCCGCAGCCTTCCTTGCCGGGTCCGCGATCGCCGTGCAGTCCGGGCTCGCCTTCCTCGGCGTCGGCTCGCTGCAGATCCCCAGCTTCGGATCGATGATCTCGTCGGGCTTCCGCAACCTCTACATCGCTCCGACGCAGTTCCTCTGGCCGAGCCTCCTGCTCGGCGTGATCACGGCGTCACTCGTGCTGCTCGGCAACGCTCTGCGCGACATCCTCGAGGGCTCCATGCCGAAGCCGGCGAAGGTCGGACGCGGTCAGCGTGTGCTCGACAGCGCCGGAGAGGCGACGGCCGCGCGGACGGGGCTGCTCGAGATCAACGACCTCGCCATCGCCTACCCGCGTCCGAGCGGAGGACTGAACGAGGTCGTGCGCGGCGTCGACCTCTCGATCGCCAGAGGGCAGGTCGTCGGACTCGTCGGGGAATCGGGCTCGGGCAAGTCGCAGACCGCCTTCGCCTCCCTCGGCGTGCTCCCCAACGAGGCGGTGATCACCCGCGGGTCCATCCGTTTCGACGGGCGTGAGCTCGTCGGTCTCACGGACGCGCAGATGCGGCCCCTCCGCGGCAAGGAGATCGCCTATATTCCGCAGGAGCCCATGTCGAACCTCGACCCCTCCTACAAGGTGGGCGCTCAACTGGTCGAGGGAGTGCGCTCGGCGCTCGGCGTGACGCGCGCCGAGGCGACCGCTCGTGTGCTCGCGCTCCTCGAGCGGGTCGGCATCGCGGATCCGAAGCGGACCTTCGACTCGTATCCGCATCAGATCTCGGGCGGCATGGCGCAGCGCGTGCTCATCGCCGGTGCGGTCGCCAGCCGACCGAAGCTCCTGATCGCCGACGAGCCGACCACGGCGCTCGATGTCACGGTCCAGGCGGAGATCCTCGATCTTCTGCGCGATCTGCAGTCGGAGCTCGATATGGCGATCCTCCTCGTCACCCACAACTTCGGCGTCGTGGCTGACCTGTGCGATCGCATCGCGGTCATGCAGAACGGCGTGATCGTCGAATCCGGCACCGCCGCGGAGGTGTTCGCCCACCCGACCCACGAGTACACGAAGATGCTGCTCGGGGCGATCCTCGACGAGAGCACGGTCCGCACGGACCCGCCCGTCGCGATCACTGAAGAAGGGACGCAGCGATGAGTCTTCTCGAGGTCGATGAGCTTCGCGTGTCGTTCCCCGGCAAGGGGTGGCGGAAGAAGCCGGTGGAGGTGCTGCACGGCGTCTCGCTGAGTGTGGCGCCCGGCGAGACGCTGGGGCTGGTGGGGGAATCCGGATCCGGCAAGACCACCATCGGTCGCGCGGTGCTGGGGCTGGTGACGCCATCCGGAGGCGACATCCGCTTCGACGGGACATCCATCGCACGGATCTCGGCGCGCGATCGACGCCGGCTGTCGCGAGACATCCAGGTCGTCTTCCAGGATCCGTACACCTCGCTGAATCCCTCGATGACGGTGGGCGACATCCTCGCGGAACCGCTCGTCATCCAGGGGGCGACCGCCAAGGACGCGCGCTCGCGCGTCAGAACGCTGCTCGACCAGGTCGGATTGCCCTCGGATGCGATCGAGCGGCTGCCCCGGGAGTTCTCGGGCGGTCAGCGCCAGCGTGTCGCCATCGCGCGTGCGCTCGCCCCCGAGCCTCGCCTCATCGTGTGCGACGAGCCGGTGTCGGCGCTCGACCTGTCGACGCAGGCCCGAGTGCTCGATCTGTTCGTCGAGATCCAGCGGGCGACGGGGGTGGCCTATCTCTTCGTCTCGCACGACCTCTCGGTCGTCAGGCACATCAGCCATCGCGTGGCCGTGCTGTACCGCGGCGACCTCGTCGAGACGGGATCAGCCGAGCATGTGACGTCGAGCCCCGACCACCCGTACACCCAGAAGCTGCTCCTGGCGGCTCCGGTCGCCGACCCCGCCAGGCAGCGCGAGCGGAGGCTCGAGCGTCGCCGCCTCATGGAGGCGTCATGACTCAGAATCCGATCATCCCCGGCTACCACCCGGACCCCTCGATCTGCCGCGTCGGCGACGATTACTACCTCGCGAACTCGAGCTTCGAGTACTCGCCGGGCGTCCCGCTGTTCCACTCGCGCGACCTGATCTCATGGACGCAGGTCGGCAATATCCTCGATCGGCCGGAGCATCTCGATGTGCGCCCAGGACTCGCGGGCGCCAGCGGAGGGATCTACGCTCCGACGCTGAGGCATCATGACGGCAGGTTCTGGATGATCACGACGAACATCCACGAGGTCGGCCGCGGTCACATCCTCGTGCACGCCGAGGATCCCGCCGGCCCGTGGAGCGATCCCGTCTACGTCGCAGGGCTCATCGGCATCGATCCGGACATCGCGTGGGATGACGACGGCACGTGCTTCGTGACCTGGAGCGATGTGATGCGCGGCGGCATCTCGCAGGCCGTCATCGATCCGGTGTCGGGCGACGTCCTCTCGGAGCCGCGCCCGCTGTGGGCGGGAACCGGCGGGGCGCACGCCGAAGGGCCGCATCTGATCCGTCGGGGGGAGTGGTGGTACCTGCTCGTCGCCGAAGGTGGCACGGGCCCCGGACACATGGTGACGATCGCGCGATCCCCAAGCATCCGCGGACCCTTCGAGCCGGCGCCGACGAATCCGATCCTGACCCACCGCAGCACGAGTGCGGCCGTGCAGTCGACAGGGCACTCCGATCTCATCGAGCTCGCCGACGGCTCCTGGGCGCTGGTGTTCCTCGCGACACGGCCGCGGGGAACATTCCCTCGCTGGCACACCAACGGCCGCGAGACGTTCCTCGCGGGAGTCGACTGGGTCGACGACTGGCCCGTCGTCGACGAGGCGCGCTACGACGTGCCGGTCTCGACGTCATCGTTCGTCGACGAGTTCAGAGGCGAGGTACTGCATCCGCGGTGGATCGCGCCGGGCACCGCACCATCGACCTTCGCCCGCACGAGCGCGGATGGTCTGCGCCTCGACCCGGGTCGGGACGCGCTCACCGCGAGCGCCGAGCGGCTGCTCGCGGTGCGCGCCGAAGACGAGTTGTGGTCGGCTCGCCTGCACGCCACGGGTGACGTGGCGCTCTCGGTCCGTATGGATGACGCGCACCAGCTGCTGGTCGAGCGCATCGGTGAAGAGGTGCGTGCGCGGATCGTCATCGGTCCGCTGAGCGACGTCGTCGCGAGTGCGACGGTGTCGGCTGACGCGGCGCTCGAGATCAGGGCTGTGGAGTTCGAGGCCGAGCGCGGCGCTCGCCGCGGGCCGGATCTGCTGCGTGCCGGGGTTGCCGCGGCAGAGGGCTTCGTCGAACTGGCGGCCCTCGACGGTCGGTATCTGTCCACCGAGGTCGCGGGGGGATTCACCGGACGGGTCATCGGGATCGAGGCGCTCGGAGAGCAGGTCGCCGTCATCCGGTTCGAGTACGAGTCGGGTGCCGCCGCGGGGTGATCAGCCCTGCGCCGTGGGCCTCAGCTCCGGCACGAAGGTCGACATGAGCGAGGCGACGCACGCATCGACGTCGATCGTCGAGCGATCGAAGAGCCACTGCGTGTGCAGGCCGTCCATGGCGGCGATGGTGATCGCTGCCAGATGCCTCGGAGGCAGGTCGGTCGACAGGCGTCCCTCGTCTCGGAGTCGCGTGAAGAGGCGGGTCATGAACGAGCGGATGTTGCGGTATCGAGTCTCGAAGTAGACGTGCGCCGGGTGGGCCGGCGCTGTGGCCTCACCGGTGAGCACGGCGCTCAGCTCCACCAGGCCGACTCGTTGATCCCGTTCGATCAATGTCGTGGCCATTCCGCGGAGGACATCGAGCGGGTCGGCGTCGGTGTCGAGCGCGGCATTCCGCGAGAGATAGTCGGCGCTGCGCTCGTCCTGCAGCTCGAGAACCGCCATGAGCAGATCCTCCTTACGCGGGAAATGATGCAGAAGTCCCGTGTGGCTGATGCCGGCGCGACGCGCGATCTCCGCCATCGATGCGCCGTGGAACCCGGATTCTCCGAAGATCGTGAGACACGCGTCGAGGATGCCTCGGCGTACGGCCGCGGTCTTGGCGTACTGCGCCATCAGTCCTCCTCAGATCAAAATAGTGAGTGCTTTCTAATTTTATGTTACCGTGGTGTGGCAATCGGTTGTCATGATTGCTCCGATCGAGAGGATCCCTCAATGACGAACTTCCCCACCGGCTTCCTCTGGGGTGCCGCCACCGCCGGACACCAGATCGAAGGCAACAACGTCAACAGCGACTGGTGGGAGCGCGAGCTGACCATGCCCGGCATGGAACCCTCGGGTGACGCGGTCGACAGCTATCACCGGTATCGCGAGGACATCGACCTGCTCGCGGATGCGGGGCTCACGACCTACCGGTTCAGCCTCGAGTGGTCGCGCATCGAGCCCGTCGAGGGTCGCTTCTCGCGGGCCGAGCTCGCGCACTACCGACGCGTGATCGACTACTGCTTCTCGCGTGGAGTCGTTCCCTTCGTCACCCTGCAGCACTTCACGACGCCGCGCTGGTTCGCGAACGACGGCGGGTGGACGTCGCCGAAGGCCAAGGACCGCTTCCTGAGTTTCGTGACCGAAGCCACGACGATCCTCGACGGCGTCGAGTGGGTGGCGACCATGAATGAGCCCAACATGCAGGCGGCCATCATGACGGCGATGCGCCGCATGGCCGAGACTCAGGGCGGGCAGTGGACGAGTCCCACGGTCGAGAGCGACGCCGAGCGCGAGGGCGGCGAGGAGACGAAGCTCGAGAAGAAGCAGCACGGTGCATTCCTGCAGGACGCCGACCCCGAGATCGGCCGCGCGTTCGTCGAGATCCACCATGCTGCACGCGAGATCGTGCGCGCCCGTACGGACGCCAAGGTCGGCTGGACCATCGCGGCGGGCGCGCTCACCGCCGCCCCCGGCGGTGAGGAGAAGCTGAAGCAGATCCGCTACGGCAAGGAAGACGTCTACTGGGAGGGATCCCGGGGCGACGACTTCGTGGGCGTGCAGGCGTACTCGTCGCAGGAGGTCGATGCGGACGGTCTCGTGCCGCACCCGCCGCACCCCGACAACACGCTCGTCGGCACCGCTTTCCGCCCCGACTCGCTCGCCATGGCCGTGCGGCACGCATGGGAGGTCTCCGAGGGCGTCACGGTCATCGTGACCGAGAACGGCATCGCCACCGGCGATGACACCCAGCGGATCCGCTACACGGATGCCGCGCTGCGCGGCCTCGCAGACACGATCGACGAGGGCATCGACGTGCGCGGCTACCTGCACTGGACGCTGCTGGACAACTTCGAGTGGGGTCACTGGGCTCCGACCTTCGGTCTGATCGCCGTGGACCGCGAGACGTTCGTGCGCACGCCCAAGCCGAGCCTCGGCTGGCTCGGCGAGGTCGCGAAGCGCAACGGTCTGGGCTGACCGGCACCACGCACAGAGGCCGAGCAGATGACCGTCGACGTCGACGATCCCCAGGGCGAGAGCGCTGCGGAGGCTGCGGGGCGCGTTCCGGAGGGCAACCTCGCGCTTCCGCAGCCACCCTCCCTGACCCCCGCGCCCGACGGCGCGGGGGCCGGGCAGGCAGCCGTCTCGGCGTGGTCGATCGTCCTGCTCGTCGCCGCGACGTTCGGGGCCGGCATGGCGATGATCGTGCCGATGGCTTACTCGCTGGCGGTGCGTCTCGACCAGTTGGCGCCCGGGCGCACCGAAGCCCTCGGCATCGTCCTGGCCCTCGGCTCGGCAGCCACTCTCGTGCTCGCCCCTCTCACCGGCATCCTCAGCGATCGTCTGCGCAGTCGCTGGGGGCGACGGCGTCCGTTCACCGTGATCGGTCTGCTGATCGGCGCGGCTTCGGTGCCCGTCATGGCCCTCGCGCCGAGTCTCGTCGTGCTCACGATCGGATGGACGCTGTCGACCGTCGGCTGGGGAACAGCGGCAGCCTCGCTCGGCAACTGGCAGGCGGACTGTCTGCCGCCGCATCAGCGCGGACGCGTATCCGGACTCACCGGTGTCACGATGCAGGTCGCGCCCGTCATCGGGATCATCCTCGTCGGATTCTTCCGCGATCAGGTGCTCGTCGTGTTCGCGCTCCCGGCCGCGATCGGTGTGGTGCTGGTGGTAGCGTTCCTCGCTGTCGTGCGCGACCCCGACAGCCGGGGGATGGTGATCGAGCGGCGGCTGACCGTCGGTGGACTGCTGCGGAGTTACGGCTTCGATCCGCGCAAAGCGCCGGACTTCGCGTGGAACTGGCTCGGACGCTTCATCTTCTTCTCCGGGCTGACCCTCACCACCAGCTTCACCGTGTTCTTCGTCGCCCAGCGCCTCGAGCTGCGCGTGCCGGATGTCGCGGGAGTGCTCGCGATCGTCTCGGCGTCGAGCATCGTCACGGCCACCCTCGGCTCCCTCGGGGGCGGATGGCTGAGCGATCGGGTGGGCAGGCGCAAGCCGTTCATCCTCACGGGTTCCGCTCTCTTCGCTGCGGGATGCAGCGTCTCGGCGTTCGCCCACGACCTGCCGACGCTCATGGTCGGCACCCTGCTGAACTCCCTCGGCATCGCCACTTTCTCGGCCGTGGCTCAGGCGCTGCTGCTCGACGTGCTCCCCGATCGCGAGCGCGAAGCGGGTCGTTACATGGCCATCGCCCTGTTCGCGCAGAAGATCCCCGGCGTCTTCGCGCCGGTGCTGGGCGGGGCGGTGCTGGCCATCGGCGCCGGCGCCGGTGCCGGCGCCGAGAACTTCACCGCGCTGTACCTCCTCGCTGCCGCGCTCGCCTTCGCCGGCGGTCTCCTCATCACCCTCTCGGTGCGCAGCGTCCGCTGAGCATCACCCCTTCGAAACGGAGCAATGATGTCCTTTCCCTTCCCCGATGTCTCGTCGACCCCCCTCGCCTCGCTGACCGATCTGACAGGACGCACCGCGCTCATCACCGGAGGCGCTCAGGGCCTCGGCCGTGCCATCGCGGATCGGCTCGCCGAGGCCGGTGCGAGCATCGTGATCGCCGACCTCGACGAGGGTCGCTCTCGCGCGGCGGCGGGCGAGATCGGCGAGCGTTTCTCGGTGCGGACGGTGGGCGTGCGAATGGATGTGACCGACTCGGCGTCGGTGTCTGCAGCGACCGACGCCGCGGCGGCTGAGGTCGGTGCCCCGGACATCTGGGTGAACAACGCCGGGATCTTCCCCAGCCAGTCGCTGCTCGAGATGAGCGACGAGACCTGGGAGCAGGTCTTCGCGGTCAACACCCGAGGTGTGCGCAACGGCGCGCGCGAGGCGGCCCGTCGGATGCCGCAGGGTGGCGTGATCGTCAACATCGTCTCGACCGCGGGCTTCCGCGGGACTGCGCCCGGCCTGTCGGCCTACGTCTCGTCGAAGCATGCGGTGCGGGGGCTCACGAAGCAGCTCGCCCTCGAGCTCGCCCCCCAGGGCATCCGCGTGCTCGGCGTCGCCCCCAGCTACGTGCCCACGGAGGGCAACATGGCGATGGCGGCCGCGGCGATCGAGCAGATGGCTGCCGCGGGCATCGATCCCGCCACCATGCCTGCGGCCATGTCGCAGAGCCTGATCGGTCGCCAGGGGACGCCCGACGACATCGCACGGGTGGTGCTGTTCTGCGCGAGCGACCTCTCGACGGTGATGACCGGCAGCACCCTTCTGGCTGATGCGGGCGAGACCATCTGACTGGCAATCGGTTGCCATTTACCTCGAACTCTGCTGTACTGAAATCAAGAACGCAAAGAAGCGCACGAAAGGCCCTTGATGCTCAAGCCCATCGCCACCGCGACCCGTGACCTCGTCAAGCTCGACGGCGTCTGGAAGTTCGGGATCGACTCCCGCCTCCCGGAGGAGCCCTGGCTCGCCGCTCTCGATACGCCTCTCGAAGCAGCCGTCCCGGCGAGTTACAACGACCTCTTCACCGATCCGGCGATCCGCGACCACGTCGGCTGGGTCTATTACCAGCGGTCGGTGCAGGTGCCGCGCGGTTGGGCGGGGGAGCGGATCCTCCTGCGTTTCGACGCCGCCACGCACTCGGCGAAGGTCTACGTCGACGACCGGCTCGTCGGTGGACACGTCGGCGGGTACACGCCGTTCGACATCGACGTCACCGAAGTCGTGAAGCCGGGCACCGCCTTCCGGCTCACGGTGGCCGTGAGCCCCGACCTCACGAACACCACCATCCCGCCGGGCAAGATCGAAGTCGGCATGACCGGCGCCAAGACCCAGACCTACTTCCACGACTTCTACAACTACGCGGGGCTCGCGCGATCGGTGTCGCTGTACTCACTGCCGCAGGTGCACGTTGACGACGTCACTGTGGTGACGACCTTCGAGGGCACCACCGGTCTCGTCGACTACCGCGTCGAGACCGTCGGCGGTGCCCACGTGCGCGTCAGCCTGGCGGATGCCGCGGGCAGTGTCGTGGCGACGTCGTCCGGCCCGGAGGGTCGTCTCGAGATCGCAGACGTCGTGCTCTGGAAGCCGGGCGCCGCGTACCTCTACGAGCTGACGGTCGAGGCCGTCGACGGAGAGGACGTGCTCGACACCTACTCCCTGGCAGTAGGTGTGCGAACGGTCGCGGTTCGAGGCGAGGAGTTCCTCGTGAACGGCGAGCCGTTCTACTTCACCGGATTCGGCAAGCACGAAGACACGTTCGTGCGTGGCAAGGGTCACGACGACGCCTACATGGTGCACGACTTCCAGCTGATGGAGTGGACGGGTGCGAACTCGTTCCGCACCTCGCACTACCCCTACGCCGAGGACGTCCTCGACTTCGCCGACCGCCACGGCATCCTCGTGATCGACGAGACCGCGGCCGTGGGTCTCAACATGGGCGTGGTCGGCGGTCTCAGCGGCACCCCGCCGTTCCCCACCTTCTCGGAGCAGTACGCCGGGGCGGAGACGCAGGCTGCGCACGCACAGCACCTGCGCGAGCTGATCGGGCGTGACAAGAACCACCCGTCGGTGGTGCTGTGGTGCATCGCCAACGAGCCGGCCTCGAACGAGGACGGCGCGCGCGAGTACTTCGCTCCCCTGGTGGACCTCGTGCGCGAACTCGACCCGACGCGTCCGATCACCTACTCGATGGTCATGTTCGCCACGTTCAAGAACGACCAGATCATCGACCTCTTCGACGTCGTGAGCCTCAACCGTTACTACGGCTGGTACATCAACGCGGGCGATCTCGCGACGGCGGAGATGTATCTGCAGGGAGACATCCAAGGCTGGATCGATCGCACCGGCAAGCCCATCATGATGCTGGAGTACGGCGCCGACACGATGCCGGGTCTGCATTCGGTGTGGGACCAGGTGTGGACCGAGGAGTACCAGACCGATCTCCTCGCCATGTACCACCGGGTGTTCGACCGCTTCCCGCAGTTCGTGGGCGAGCAGATCTGGAACTTCGCCGACTTCGCCACCACCAACGGATTGCACCGCGTCGGCGGCAACCGCAAGGGCATCTTCACCCGCGAGCGCAAGCCCAAGGCTGCCGCATTCGCGCTGAGGCAGCGCTGGCGCGGGCTCGACGGACGCAAGCCTGCAACAGACGCCTGACCTACCGGCTTCACGCAGAGGAGAAACCACATGACCATCGACAGAGCCGACGTCATCGTCACGAGTCCCGACCGCAACTTCGTCACGCTCAAGATCACGACCGCTGACGGCGTGACAGGGCTCGGTGACGCGACACTCAACGGGCGCGAGCTCGCGGTCGTCGCCTACCTGACCGAGCACGTGGTGCCGCTGCTGATCGGCGCGGACGAGTCGCGCATCGAGGACACGTGGCAGTTCCTCTACCGCAGCGCCTACTGGCGTCGCGGACCCGTGACCATGGCGGCGATCGCAGCGGTCGACATGGCGCTGTGGGACATCAAGGGCAAGGTCGCCGGCCTTCCGGTCTACCAGCTGCTGGGCGGTGCCAGCCGCAAGGGGTTGTTGGCCTACGGGCACGCCTCGGGCAAAGAGCTGCCCGAGCTGTTCGACTCGATCCGAGCCCACCAGGAGCAGGGGTACCGAGCGATCCGGGTGCAGACCGGTGTGCCGACGCTGAAGGCGATCTACGGCATCGCCTCGCAGTCGGCCGACACCGGAGGAGGAGAGGCTCGATACGACCACGAGCCGGCGCGCCGCGGAGCGAAGCCCGTCGAGGAGGACTGGGACACCCGCGCCTACCTGAACCATCTGCCCGGTGTGTTCGAGGCGGTGCGCAACGAGTTCGGCCCCGACATCCCCCTGCTGCATGATGGGCACCACCGCATGACGCCGATCCAGGCCGCACGCCTGGGCAAGGACCTCGAGCCGTACGACCTGTTCTGGCTCGAGGACTGCACGCCGGCGGAGAACCAGGAGGCGCTGCGCCTGGTGCGCCAGCACACCACCACCCCGCTCGCCATCGGCGAGATCTTCAACACGGTGTGGGATTTCAAGGACATCATCCGCGACCAGCTCATCGACTACGTCCGCGGTGCAGTCACCCACATGGGCGGCATCAGCGCGCTGAAGAAGACGCTCGACTACGCCGCGATGTACCAGATCAAGTCGGGCATGCACGGCCCGACCGACATCTCACCGGTCGGGATGGCGGCGGCGATGCACCTCGGGCTCGCGATCCACAACTTCGGAATCCAGGAGTACATGCAGCACGGCGCCCGCACCGATCAGGTCTTCCAGCAGTCGTTCACCTGGACCGACGGCTACCTGCACCCCGGTGACAAGCCGGGACTCGGTGTCGACCTCGACGTCGACGAGGCGGGCAAGTATCCGTACGAGCAGGCCTACCTGCCCTACAACCGGCTGCTCGACGGCACCGTCCACGACTGGTGAGCGAGTCGATTCGCCCGTCGGTCGTGGTGATGGGCGTCTCGGCCGCGGGAAAATCCACCGTGTCCCGTCTGCTCGCGGAGCGCCTCGGCATGGATTTCCTCGATGCGGACGACCTGCACCCCGCGTCCAACCGGGCCAAGATGAGTTCGGGAACACCACTGACCGACGAAGACCGGCTGCCGTGGCTCGACCGCGTGGGTGAGGAGCTCGCCCTGCGGTCGGCATCCGGTGCCGTCATCGCCTGTTCCGCGCTGCGCCGGGTCTACCGCGACCGCATCCGGGCTCGGGTGCCCGGCGCGGTGTTCGTGCATCTGCATGGGAGTGACTCTCTGCTCGCCGAGAGGGCTGCGGGGAGGACAGACCATTTCATGCCTCCGTCGCTTCTGCGGTCTCAGATCGACACGCTGGAGGCGCTCGAACCGGACGAGATCGGCGTGACGATCGATGTCGCGCCCGCGCCGGAGCAGATCGCACGCGCCGCCGTCGAATGGCTCGAAAAGCCCCGGACATGACACGCTGGGAGCTGGGAGGAACCATGGACGACGAACTGCCCGGCGAACTCGCGGAGCGCATCCGCCGTCGCAACGGCGCTGCGACCATCTACGACATCGCGGAACTCGCTGGAGTGAATCCGTCGACGGTCTCGCGCGCGCTCAGCAAGCCGGGGCGGATCAGCAAGAAGACGGAGGAGCGGATCCGCGCGGCCGCCGATCGCCTCGACTTCCAGTTCAACCCGATGGCTCGCGCGCTTCCCACCGGACGCAGCCACACGATCGGACTGATGGTGGCTGACATCACCAACCCGGTGATCTTCGGGATCGTCCGTGGCGCGGAGCACACCGCGGCTGCTGCCGGCTACACGTTGGTGATCGCGGAGTCCCAGGAATCGGGGGAGGCAGAAGCAGAGGCGGTCTCTCGTCTGCTTCCGAGTGTCGATGGACTGATCCTCGCGACCACCCGACTGGGCGACGAGCGCATCACCGCTCTGTCGGAGCGCAAACCCGTCATCCTCATCAATCGACAGGTCGACGGAGTCGTCGGCGTGCTGCCTCAGGTCGAGGAGGGCGTCGTCGCACTCGTCGCTCATCTCGCCGAACTCGGGCACACCTCCCTCGCCTACCTCTCCGGACCCGAGACGTCGTGGATCAGTCGGCGACGCTGGGAGAGCCTTCTCGACGCCGCTGAACAGCGTGGCATCGCGGTGGTCGAGATCGGCCCGCTCAGCCCCACCATCGACGGAGGGCGAGAGTCGCTCCGCCGAGTGCAGGCGGCCAGGGCGACGGCCGTGATCGCGTTCAACGATCTGATGGCGATCGGCCTGATCCAGGCGGCATCCGCCTCCGGCATTCGGGTCCCCGACGAGCTGAGTGTCGCAGGCTTCGACGACATCTTCGGCAGCGAGCTCATCGTCCCTGCGCTGACCACCGTGCGGGCGCAGTTGGAGCTGGCAGGCGAGCGCGCCGTCGGCAAGGTCCTCGAGGCTCTCGGTGATGCGATGGAGGCCGTGAGCGATGAACCGCTTGCGACCACGCTCGTCGTGCGCGGGAGCACCGGCCCGGTCGCTCGGGGCTGAGACCGGGGGTCCGAGACGTCTCGGAGCGCCAGCCCTCCACCATTTCTGGCAATCGGTTGCCTTGTTGTTCGGAATCTGTTTTGATGGAACCGTCTCAACAGCGAGACGGTCTGGAGTCTTCGATGTCGAATGCACTGTCCCCACTCCCCGGTCGCGGGGAGCGCATCACCGCAGGGCCGCGGCCATGAGCGAGCCCCTCACGCAGGTGGCCGGCGAGGAGTCTCGCTGGACCTCGACGGTCGCGGTGCACTACGACGCGAAGAGGCCCCTCTCGCGCTACATCCGCTGGTATCTCCTGCTCTCGCTGGCCGTCTCGGCGGTCTGGGCGGCGACGAACGGCATCCTGATGCCGAACCAGATCCAGATCCTGGAGTTCGGCTCGTTCTTCGCGGGGGCGGATGCCGGGGTCGATCTGCAGGCGCTGACCGAGCTCGGCCGAGCCGTCGCCTCTGGCGAGGTCACCCCGACCGCTGAGCAGACGCGACAGCTCGCTCTCCTCTCCGACTTCGAGGCGGCGCGCGCGAACGGGCTGGCTCTGGTGACGACGACCAGCGCCATCATCGTGATGATCCTCCAGCCGGTGATCGGTGTGCTCTCCGACCGGACCCGCTCGCGTCTCGGTCGGCGCGCTCCCTGGATCCTGTACGCCGGTCTGATCGGTGCTGTGCTCCTCGTCGC
>Ga0308167_1000944_pt1 | contig 40751 bp, 38 predicted proteins | sample PhyCR1_2_FD_202138 | JGI IMG/M metagenome (GOLD analysis project Ga0308167, IMG submission 202138) | Phyllosphere microbial communities from UC Gill Tract Community Farm, Albany, California, United States - DLSLRC.R1 | ecosystem: Host-associated > Plants > Phyllosphere > Unclassified | place... | reverse complement strand
GGGGCTGGTTCGATGTCGCCTTCGTGGTTCGATCCGGCTTCGGGAGCGCCACTTGTCCAGCGGGCGCACGCGTCGAGCGCGCCCGTCACGCGCGCAGGGCGGCCTGGGTACGGTCGGCCGCATGTGCGAGTCCGTTCGGTGCCCGGTCTGTGGCAAGACGACGTGGACCGGGTGCGGTGAGCACGTCCGGGACGTCCTTCGCGGTGTCCGCCGTCGCGACCGGTGCGCCGGACACGGGTTCCCGCACCACGTCCTCGAGGAGGGCGGCTTCCGCTGAACCGGTGCTGCCCGGCCGTGGAGCCGTAGGATCGGCGCTGGGGAGGTTCGACGTGCGGGTGATGAGCGTGTTCGGCAAAGGGGTCGTCCTCGTGCTCCGCACGATCGCGAATGTCATCCACACGTGGGAGGGCGGGAAGCCCGCGGGCGAGGACCAGGCCAGGCGCCTCAACGAGCCGCCGCGCGGGGAGTACCGCCCCTGATCCTCAGCGCCGGAGGACGTACTCGAAGGTCGTCCGGGCGCGTTGGGGATCCGGACGCTCGCCGCTGATCAGGTCGGCGTACGTGAACGACTCGGAGATCCGGACGAGCAGGCGTGCGAGTTCCTCCGGTTCGAGCGGGGACGGGTCGAACGCGGCGGCGTCCCGCTCCGCGGTCACGAGCGCGGTCACCACGGCGACGAACCGACGCTGGACGTCGCTGTCGGTGGTCGTCAGCAGACGGAGGGCACGTGCCGGCTCGCGGGTCAGGAACGTCCGGAAGTACGGGGCCTCGATCAGGTCGGCGGTGAACCGGTCGAGCACCGCGATGATCCGCTCCGCCCCCGACAGGTCCGCAGCCGCCCGCCCAGCACCGTCGAGCGTCGGCACGGCGAGGGACCAGAGCACCTCGGACAGCAGTTGGTCGCGGTTGCCGATCCAGCGGAACAACGAGGTGCGATCGACCCCGAGCGAGGCTGCCAGCGCTCCCATGTCGATGCGGGAGCCGGCGATGAAGGTGCGTCGTGCGGATCGGAACGCGCGCCGGGAATCGGGGTGCGCCTCCAGTCGGGAGGTGAGCGCGCTGGGCACGAGGGACGCGCCGAGCGCACCGAGCTCCTGAGAATCCACCGCTCCTCCTTGCAACGTTTTCGAGAATGATGCACGCTCGGAGGCGTGTCAATGCCGACGTCCACCACCGCGCTCCTCGAATCCGACTTCTACCGGTTCCAAGAGGGGTTGACCGATCAGGAGCGCGAGTCCCTCGGACGGCTGCGGGAGTACCTCGAGCGTGAGGTGCGCCCGATCGCGGACGAGTACTGGGCACGCGCCGAGTTCCCCACCCACACGATCGCGCCGCTCGCCGAGCTCGGGATGTACGGGCCGGGCATCCCGCTCGTGCGGCACTTCGAGAACTCGGCCGTGTACCGCGGGTGGGCCGCGCTCGAGCTCGGGCGCATCGACGCGAGCGTGGCGACCTTCATCGGGGTGCAGTCCGGCCTGGCGATGAACTCCATCGCGGTCGCGGGCAGCGACGAGCAGCAGCGGGAGTGGCTGCCGCGGATGGCGTCCGGGGAACTCGTCGGCGCGTTCGGGTTGACCGAGCCGCTGTCCGGGAGCGACTCGGCACGGGGTCTGCGGACGACGGCTCGGCGTGAGGGGGACGAATGGGTCCTCGACGGCGAGAAGCGGTGGATCGGGAACGCGACGTTCGCCGACGTGGTCGTCATCTGGGCGAAGGACGTCGCGGACGAACAGGTGAAGGGCTTCCTCGTGACGACCGATACCCCGGGGTTCACCGCGACGAAGATCGAGGACAAGATCGCGTTGCGCGGGGTGCAGAACGCCGACATCGTCCTGGACGGTGTCCGGGTCCCCGAGTCGCGGCGGCTCCAGCGGGCCGACTCGTTCCGGGCCACGGCGGCGGTGCTGCGCCTGACCCGGACCGAGGTCGCGTGGCAGGCGATCGGCATCGCGGTCGGTGCGTACGAGGCAGCCCTGGACTACGCCCGTGAGCGCGTGCAGTTCGGCAAGCCGCTCGTCGCACACCAGATGGTGCAGGAGAAGCTCGTGCAGTCGCTCGGGAACATCACGGCGTCGATCGCGCTCTGCACGCAGGCGTCGGCGCTGCAGGACTCGGGGCTCGGCGGGGACGAGCACTCGGCGATGGCGAAGGCGTTCGCGACGGCGAAGATGCGCGAGACGGTGGCGTGGTGCCGCGAGGTGCAGGGCGGCAACGGGATCGTGCTCGACAAGGGGGTCGCGCGGTTCTTCGCGGACGCCGAGGCGATCTACTCGTACGAGGGGACGCGAGAGGTGAACACGCTCATCGTCGGGCGGGCGATCACGGGGCAGGCCGCGTTCGTGTGAGGCGCGTGCGCGTGCGGCGCGCCGGCGCGTGCTGCCGGAGCGCCGACGCGTGCTGCCCGAGCGCCGACGCGTGCTGCCCGAGCGCCGACGCGATGCGACAACGTCGACGTCGTACGACAGCGCACTTGTCGCTGGTGCGCGCGTGCAACAGTTGCGGAGCGGTAGGAGCGACAACACCGACGTCGTACGACAGCGGTGTTGTCGTTCCGCATCGGAACCCCGGCGGCGGAACCCCGGCGGCGCAACTCCGACTGACGCGGAACCCCGGCGGCGGGCGTCGTACACCAGCTCCGCCGCGCCCCCGCCCTACGCCCAGAACGCCGCGACGGCCTCGGCGGCAGCCTCGCCCTGACGACGCCCCTCCGTCGCGGAGGGCGCCTGCGTCGACAGGGACAGGGAGTTCCCGCCGAACGCCTGTTGCGCCGCACTGTCCGCCACGATGGTCTCGACCGAGCTGCCGCCCGCCCGCAGCGACTCCACCGCCACGTCGAGCCACGGCCCGAGCGGTGACGGCCCCTCCGGCCCGCAGGCCACGACCAGCACCCGCTCGTACCCGGCGGCCACGTCGGCGTTGGTCGCGGAGCGCAGGCCGCCGTCGATGTACGGTTCCCCGTCGATCGTGACGGGCGACCACACCAGCGGCACCGAGCAGCTCGCGGCCACGGCCCGGGGGAGCGGCACCCCGTCGCCCGAGGTCAGCACCCGGAACGTCCCGTCGCCGGCGTGGATGGCGGTCACGGCGAGCGGTTTCGTCGGCCACGCGGTGCCGGGCAGGGTCTGCTCGAACGTGGCGATGCGTTCCTCGCCCGTCTGCCCCGTGGTCACGTGCTGGGCGGCGGCGCCGAGACGAGCGCGGGCGTCCTGGTCTGACGACGCTCCTTCGAGGACGGCGGCGAGGCGCTGCTGGAAGTCCTCGGGGTCGATCGGCGCGGGCTCCTCGTAGGTGCTCGGCACGGGAGCGTGCTGCTGCTCGTACGCCTGCTGCACGGCGCCGGCACGGACGAAGGTGCCGACGACGCTCCCGGCGCTCGACCCCACCACGAGGTCGGCCGCGTCGAGGTCGACCCCCGCGTCCTGCAGCGCGGAGAGCGCGCCGAGCTCCCACGCGATGCCGGCGACCCCACCACCTCCGAGGACGATCGCTCTGGTTCCGGGGGCTGGCGTCGAGACGTCGGTCATGCACCCTGCTTACCAGCAGGGCGGACGGGAGGCCCGTGGCGACGCCGCCACGGGCCTCCCGTCCGTCGTCGGTGTGGCCGGGTCGGCCGCAGACCGCGGTGCGGCCGGCCGGCCGGCGACCGCGGTTCAGACGCCGGCGGTGGACCGGATCCAGCTCGCGCTCTGGGTGAGCACCGCGTAGTTCGACCCGGCGCGGGTGTTGGCGCCGGGGTCGGCCTGGTCGCCGGTGGAGCAGACCGCGACGACCTTGCCGTTCACGACGAGCGCGCCGCCCGAGTCGCCGTGGTTCGCCGCGCCGGTGACCCCGGTGACGTGCTGCGCGGTGCCGCGGTAGGCGTCGCGCGAGGCACCGGTCAGGCTCACGGTCGCCTGGTAGAGCCCGGTGGTGGGGACGCTGTTCGCCCGGTTGCCGTAGCCCATGATCGTGCCCGTGCCGGTGGACTTCGCGGTGTAGCCCAGGTCGAGCTGCGCGTAGGAGCTGAGGGACTTCGCCGTGCGCAGGTGCACGAGCGCGATGTCGCCCGCGGGTGCCGAGTAGAGCCGGTCGACGGCGGTCGGCGTGCCCGGGTTCGTGGTGCTGTTCGAGTGGTAGACGTTCATCGCCGTGGTGCCGTCCACGCAGTGCTTCGCGGTGAGCACCCACGAGGCGTTGAGCTGTTCCCCGGTGCACCCGTACGAGTCGGTGCCGCCCTGCTGGAAGACGAGCTGCACCTCCCAGGGGGTGGCCGGGGCCTGCTCGCCGCCGATGACCTGCGGGGAGAGGGTCGCGGCGTTCGCGGCGGTGGCGCCGAGGGACCCGCCGACGAGGGCGAGTGCGGCGGTGGCGAGGAGCGTCGTTGCTCGGAGGATCGGTCGCTGCTTCATGCGGATGATGCTCCGCCGCCCCCTGTTCGGGGGTCAAGTCGGCGTTGCGGAGGACAACACGCGTCACCCTGGCCGGAACCCGCAGCGTGCGGTCGCGCGGGTCCCGGCCAGGGGGTGCTGCCGCTACACGCTCGCGACGTCGACGAGGACCTTCCCGACGGTGTCGCCCTCGACCGCGTCGTGGGCTGCGGCCGTCTGCTCGAGCGGGAAGCGGGTGAGCGGCAGCCCGGCGTCCGCGCCGACCGGGAGTGCACCGTCCCGCAGGGCTGCGGTGATGTCCTCGGCCGCTGCGGAGAGGGCCGCGTCACCGACCGTGTAGAGCAGCAGGAACTGGTAGCGGGCGTTGACGCTCATGTTCGGACGGACCGGCAGGGTGGCCTCGTCGCCGCCGTTGTTCGCGTAGATCGAGACGACGCCGTGGTTCGCGAGCACCTCGGCGACGAGCGGCGCGTTCTGTGGGACGGACACCTCGACGACGATGTCGACGCCCTCCGGGGCGATGGCGCGGATGCGGTCGGCAGCGCCGTCCTCGCGGTAGTTCACCGTGTGGTGCGCCCCGGCGGCGGTCGCGAGGGTGGCCTTCTCGTCCGAGCTGATCGTCGTGATCACGGTCGCGCCGGCCCATCGTGCCAGCTGGATGGCGGCGTGCCCGACGGCACCCGCGCCTCCTGAGACGAGGACGGTCTTGCCGGTGAGCGCGCCGGGGGCGAGCCGGTCCGGTCCGTGCTCGTGCGTGGTGAGGGCGCGGTGGGCGGTCATCGCCGGGACGCCGAGCGAGGCGCCGACGTCGAACGAGGTGCCCTCGGGCAGCGGCACCGCGCGGGTCGCCGGGACGACGGTGTACTCCTGCGCCGTGCCGGTCGGCCGTTCGGCGGCGGCCATGTACAGCCAGACGCGGTCGCCCACGCGCAGGCCGTCGACCCCGTCGCCGACGGCGTCGACGACGCCCGCTCCGTCCTGGTTCGGCGTGATCTCGGGGAACGGCAGTGTGTCGCCGTACGTCCCGCCGGCGCGGGCCTTCCAGTCCGTGGGGTTGACACCGGAGACCACGACCCGGACGCGGACCTCGCCGGGGCCGGGTTCGGGCAGCGGGCGCTCCTGCAGGGACAGGACGGACGAGTCACCGGGTTCGGAGTAGACGACTGATCGCATGCTCCCAGGCAACCACCGGACCCGCCGCGGGATTCCGGGAACCGTTCAGCGGGCGTCGTACTGGTCGCGCGAGGCCTGCACGTCGTCCATGTGCTCGGTGGCCCAGCGTTCGAGCGGCTCGAGCACCGTCCGCAGGGAGCGGCCCCGCTCAGTGAGCTCGTACTCGACGTGCGGCGGGATCTCCGGGTACACCGTGCGCGTCACGAGGCCGTCCCGCTCGAGCGCGCGCAGGGTCTGGGTCAGCATCTTCTGGGACACGCCCTGCACCCGAGCGGCGATCGCGGAGTACCGCTGGGGGCCGTCCACCAGGGACCCGATCGTGAGCACGCTCCAGCGGTCGCCGATCCGGTCGAGGAGCTGCCGCGACGGGCAATCGGCGACGTACGGGGTGTACTCCAGGGCTGACACGTCGTCCTCCGTTACGCACTGCGAGGTGCCTACTTACTCAAAGAGAGTAACGCTTGTACGGTGAGTGTCAACGACAGATCGTCGAGGAAGGAACACCATGACCAACATCGTCGTCTTCGGCGGCACCGGGTACGCCGGCTCCGCCATCACCCGCGAGGCCCTGTCCCGCGGCATCGCCGTCACCGCGGTCGCCCGGGACACCTCGAAGCTCGAGCCCGCTGACGGGCTGACCGCCGCGCAGGGGGACGCGTTCGACGCGGACTTCGTCTCCTCCGTCACGGCGGGTGCGGACGTCGTCGTGGTGGCGCTCCACGCGGTGCAGGCCGACGGCAGCGAACTCAAGGACCGCTTCCAGCACTTCGTCGACGCGGCCGCGGCAGCCGGTGCGCGTCTGGGCATCGTGGGCGGTGCCGGCTCGCTGCTCGTCGCCGAGGGCGGTCCGCGCCTGGTCGACACCCCCGAGTTCCCGGAGGCGTTCGCAGGCGAGGCGAAGAGCCACGGCGAGGTCCTCGAGCGTCTGCGCTCCGGCGCGTACCCGGGCGACGTCGACTGGTTCTACGTGAGCCCGGCGGCGGCCTTCGGCGGCTACAACCCCGGGGAGCGCACGGGCACCTACCGCACCACGGACGACGTGCTGCTCACCGACGCCGAGGGCAACTCGGACATCTCGGGCGCCGACTTCGCGATCGCGTTCGTCGACGAGATCGAGCGTCCGGCGCACCACCGCGCGCGTTTCGGCGTCGCCTACTGAGGCGCACCGCTGCGGCGTCGCGGGGTGTCGTCCGGTGGCATCCAGTGGCGTCCGGAACCAGGTTTCGGACACAGCACCGCGGTAAAGCGGAGTGCGGTGTCCGGAACCTGGTTCCGCCGGCCTGTCTGCGCGCAGCCGACGCCGCGACGCGCGACGTCGAACGGGAGGCGCGGCGCGATGCCGTCACGCGCCTCCCGTCCGTCAGCGGTGCCCGACGATCGCGGGGACCGGCAGGTGGTGCCGCATGCGCACCGACAGGTGGAGGCCCCCGCGGCGGGCGAGGACCAGGCCGGTCACGGCGGCGGCCACCGCGGGCACCCCACCCGCCACGACCATGCCCACGTGTGCGCCGAAATGGTCGACGAGCTGACCCATGAGCGGGCCGCCGATCGCCTGCCCACCGAGCAGCACCAGGACGTAGAGCGACATCACCCGTCCGCGGATCATCACGTTGCTCGACAGCTGCACGAGCGAGTTCGACGCCGTCTGGAACAGCAGCTGCGACATCCCGACCGCCACCAGGGCGATCGTGAACGGTGCGATCGCCGGGATCGACCCCGTGATCACCAGGAGCACGCCCGTCCAGAACACCCCGCCGACGATCGTGCGGAGCCGGACCACGGCGCGGCGGGTCGAGAGCAGCGCACCGGCGAGCGCGCCGACGGCGACGGCTGAGTTGAACAGGCCGTAGCCGCCCGCTCCGACGTCGTAGACCTCGTCCGCGAAGGCCGACAGCAGGACCGGCATCGTGAGCGCGAAGACCGAGAAGAACGCGACGAGCACCACCGGCACGACGATCGTCGGTTTGCGCAGGGCGTAGCGGAGCCCCTCGACGAGCTGTCCCTTGCCGCGGGGTGCCGGCGGCGTCCGGTGCAGCTCGGCGACGCGCAGGAAGCCGAGCGTGACGACCACGGCCAGGCAGGCCAGGGCGTTGATGGCGAACGACCACCCCGCGCCGACCGCCACCAGGAGTGCGCCGGACAGGGCCGGGCCGATCATCCCGCCGAGCTGGAAGACGCTTGAGTTGACGCTGATGGCGTTCCTGAGGTGCTCGTGTCCGACGATCTCCGTCACGAACACCTGGCGTGCCGGGTTGTCGATGACCGTGACCATCCCGACGAGGAACGCGATCGCCCAGATGTGCCACGCCTGGACCACACCGGTCAGGGTGAGCACGGCCAGGAGCGCGGAGAGCACGGCGAAGGCACCCTGCGTCGCCATCATGAGCGCGCGCTTCGAGAACCGGTCCACGAGCACCCCGCCCCACAGACCGAACAGGAGCATGGGTGCGAACTGACACGCGACCGTGATGCCGACCTGCGCCACCGAGCCGGTCAGCTGCAGTACGAGCCAGTCCTGCGCGATGCGCTGCATCCACCCGGCGGTCATGGCGACGAGGTTGGTCGCGGTGAAGAGACGGAAGTTCGGCACCGAGAGCGCGATGAGCGTGTGTCGCCACGGCGGGCGGGCGGCCTGGATCGGGAGCGGTTCGGTGGGCGGAGGCAGGGTCGTCGATGACGCGCTCACGTGGGGTGACTCCGGACGTCGCGGGTGGATTCGGTACCCGTTCGAAACTACGTGGCGCGGAGTCATTCGATTCCCGTATGGTCGCTATCACTCCATTGCGATGTCGAATGAGGGGGCACCGTGCTCGATCCGGTCCTGCTGCGCACGTTCCTGGCGGTCGCCGAGACGAACAGCTTCACGGCGGCCGGCGGGCGCCTCGGCATCAGCCAGCCGACGGTGTCGCAGCACGTCCGACGGCTCGAGACCGCGGTGTCGCGGACGCTCGTCGCACGGGACACCCGGGGTGTCCGGCTGACGGACAACGGGGACGCGATGGCGGGGTTCGCCAGGACGATCCTGGCGGCGCACGCCACGGCGGACGCCTACTTCTCGGGGGCGGCGACCCGCGGACGGTTGCGGTTCGGTGCCGCGGACGACCTGGCGATCACGCAGTTGCCGCGCATCCTCCGCGACTTCCGGCGGCTGCACCCGCAGGTGAACCTCGAACTCACGGTGAACCAGTCCGGCCCGCTGCTGCGACGGGTGCACGCGGGGCAGCTCGACCTGGTCTTCATCAAGCAGACCGCGGGCGAGTCCGCCGAGGGGACCCGGGTCGCGTCGGACCAGATGGTGTGGATGGCGCAGGACGGCATCGCCCTGGAGGCCGGCGAGCCCGTGCCGCTCATCGCCTACCAGGCGCCGAGCATCAGTCGGCAGATGGCCATCGACGCGCTCGAGGCCGCCGGCCGGACGTGGCGGATCACCTGCAACACGCGCGACGTGAACGGGGTGCTCGCGGCGGTGCGGGCCGGGATCGGCGTGGCGGTGTTCCCGCACTCGCTCATCCCGGCCGACCTGGTGAAGGTGTCGCAGCGGTTGGCGCTGCCGGACCTGCCGGCCGTCGACTACGTCCTCATCGCGAACCCGACGGTGCAGCGTGAACCGATCGAGGCGCTGACGAACGCCATCCTGTCCCGCGGGGTCGTCCGGGCCGTCTGACCCAGGACGGGCCGCTCAGGGGACCAGCGTCGGAACCGTCCCGGTACCGGTGAGGTCCGGGAGCGCGATGCCGGCCGCCGGCAGGAGCGCAGACGCGACGGCCCACAGCAGGACTGCCGTGCCCACACCGCCCAGCACGGCGCCGAGCAGGGCGACGGGTCGCTGCCAGGTCGTGTCCCGCCGGCGCAGGACGCCGATCGCGAGCACGAGGGCGAGCACGCCGAGGAGGGCCCCCGTCCCGTGCACGGTGCCCGGCACGGTGAACCACCAGGCCGCGAGCGCGAGGGTGCCCGCGCCCAGCGCGGCGCCGAGGAGGGCCGCGGGGGTCGGGCGGACCGCGCTCCGGTCGCTGCCGGGCTCCGCAGCGGCGGTGCCGTCGGGGGTGCCTGCCCCGACCGGACCCGGAGCCGAACCCGAAGCCGTCGCGGATGCCGGAGTCGTCGTGGACGCCGAAGCCGTCGTGGACGCCGGAGCCGCGGACGCCGGAGCCGACACTGCAGTCCGCCAGGGCGCGACCGGCGAGGACACGTCCGCCGACGGAGCGACCGGCGAGGCCATCTCCGCCGACGGAGCGACCGGCCCCGTCACCACCGGGGACGGCGGCACCGGCGCCGCCGACGACGGGAACACCGGTGCCGACGCCGACGCCGACGTCGACGCCCGCGCCGCAGCCTGCACCTGCTGGTGCGCGAACCGCGCCGGCGTCCGGTAGCCGATCGGACCGCTCGGCTCCGGAGCGACACCCGCGACGACGACGTGTTCGAGCCCGGGGACCGAGAACCTCGGCTGGCCGACGACCGGCGAGCCGAGCCCCGGCGACGCGGACGTGTCGACCGTCGGGGACGCGGGCGCGGGGATCCCCGCCGCCGCGGGCGGAGCGAACTCCGGCGACACGGGTGCATCGACGGGGGAGCGCGGCGCGATCGCGGCCGTGTCGAACGGGGCCGTCTCGAACGGCACCGCGTCCACGGCGGGCGAGGTGGGAGCGGGTGGGAGCAGCGCCTCGTCCGGCGGGAAGTCCGGGACGACGCCGGGTCCGACGGCGATCGGTTCCGCGTGCGCTCCGGCATCCGCCATCCACGCCGCCGCGGACTCCCGGGTCGGACCGGGAGCGGACGGGATCGACGTACCGTGCGTACCGCCCTCGCCCGTGGTCACGACGGACGTCGACGGGACCGGATCGGCTGCGTCCTCCGGGGGCGCAGTGACCCAGGCCGGGACCGGCCGACGAGGACGGTCCGAATCCGGCATGCGGTGCGATGCCACTGGCGCTTCCCTTCCCTCCGCTGATCCATCGTCAGTTCTAGCCGGACCGCGACGGCGTGACGCAGCCCCAGTTCCGGGGTCGCCGGTACGGTCGGGGCATGACCGGGATCGAACACCGTCCACTGGGGCCCTCCGGCCTCGTCGTCTCCACCGTCGGCATCGGCTGCAACAACTTCGGCAGGCCGGGCACGGCGAGCGAGCGGCAGGAGGGCACGGACGCCGTCGTGCACGCTGCCCTCGACGCCGGGATCACGCTCTTCGACACCGCGGACGTCTACGGCGGACGCCCCGGTCTGAGTGAGGAGATGCTCGGCAAGGCGATCGCCGGGCGTCGGGACGAGGTCGTCCTGGCGACGAAGTTCGGCATGGACATGCGCGGTGTGAACGGTCCGGACTGGGGCGTCCGCGGCTCGCGACGATACGTCCGCCTCGCGGTGGAGTCGTCGCTCCGTCGCCTCGGCACGGACTGGATCGACCTGTACCAGATGCACCAACCCGACCCCGTCACGCCGATCGAGGAGACGCTGTCGGTGCTCGACGACCTGGTCCGCGAGGGCAAGATCCGCTACGTCGGCCACTCCAACTTCGCCGGTTGGCAGATCGCCGAGGCGGAGCTCACCGCATCGATCGCGGGCACCACGGCCTTCGTGTCGGCGCAGAACGAGTACAGCCCGCTGGCGCGCGCGGTCGAGGCCGAGGTCCTGCCCGCGGTCCGGGCCTACGCACTCGGCTTCCTGCCGTACTTCCCGCTGTACAACGGGCTGCTCACCGGCAAGTACACGCAGGGCGGCGGTCCGTCGGACGGACGCCTCACCACGTCGAAGCCCCACCTCCTCGAGGACGCGCCGTGGGCCGTGCTCGACGAGTTCCAGCGCTTCTGCGACGCGCGCGGCGTGACGATGCTGCAGGCGACGTTCGCGTGGCTGCTCGCCCAGCCGGGGCTGACGAGCGTCATCGCGGGCGCGACCAAGCCCGAGCAGATCCAGCAGAACGCCGATGCGGGGACCGCCTGGACGCCGTCGGAGGACGACCTCGCAGAGATGACGGTGGTCTTCGACGGGGCCGCGACCGTCTGACCGCGTCGCGTCGTCGTCGTGCACCGGGTTGGACGGGAGGCGCGGTGCGGGCCCGCACCGTGCCTCCCGTCCGACTAGCGGTCGCGGTACCGGCGCGCGGAGGCGAGCGCCTCGCGCAGCTGCGGCGCGGTCAGTCGGGGACCGTAGCCGGGGGCGTCGCGCTGGATGCGCCAGCCCTCGGCGAGGGGGCCGGCGTCCAGCGTGTCGAAGCCGAATGCGTCGATGAGTGACGCGACGGTGGCCTTCGCGTCGGCGTCGTCGCCCGCGATGACGAGCGCTCGACGGTCGGGCGTGCCGGCCGGGGTGGCGTGACCGGTGAGGTCCGCGGCGCCGATGTGGTTGAAGGCCTTCACGACCCGGGCGCCGACGAGGTGCTGCTGCAGGAGCTCGGCGGTCGTGGTGGACTCGTCGTCGAGCTCCGCGATGTGCCCGTCGCGCTCCGGGTAGTAGTTGTTCGTGTCGATGACGACCTTGCCGACCAGCGGTTCGACGGGGATGGTCTCGATCGCGGCGAGCGGGGTCGTGACGACGACGAGGTCGCCGGCGGTCGCCGCTTCCTCGCGGGTGCCGGCCCGCGCGGCGTCGCCGAGCTCCTCGACCAGGCCCGCGAGGGTCTCCGGGCCGCGGGAGTTGGCGATCACCACCTGGTGACCGGTGCGCACGGCGAGCCGTGCGAGCTGGGATCCGATGTTGCCTGCGCCGATGATGCCGATGGTGGTCATGCCTTCGCCAACGTCCGGCGGCGTCGGACATTCCGCGGCCCCGGACGGTGACCTCGTGTGACGCCCGCGGACGCTGCGGGGCATGATGGCCGCATGGCCCACGAGTTCCGCGACGAGACCGACCGCGACCGCTACGCGATGTACGTCGACGGTGCGCTCGTGAGCGTGCTCGACTACCGCGCGACCGAGGACGCCGTGTCGTTCCCGCACACGTACACCGTCCCGGCGCACCGGGGTCGGGGGTACGCGGCCGAGCTCGTCGCGTACGCGGTCGACGACGTCGAGTCGAACACCACGAAGCGCATCGTCCCGATGTGCTGGTTCGTCGGACAGTGGTTCGACGAACACCCCGAGAAGGCCGACCTGCTCAGCCGCGGCGCCGCGGACTGAGCCACCGCCCCGGGAGGCACCATGCCGACGATCACCCCGTTCCTCTGGTACGACGACCAGGCCGAGGAAGCCGCCCGCTACTACGTCTCGCTGTTCGACGACTCGCGGGTCGACAGCGTCGCCCGGACGCCGGACGGAGCTGCCCTGGTCGTCGAGTTCACGCTCCTCGGGCAGCCGTACCGCGCGATGAACGGTGGCCCGGGACACCCGCACACGGACGCGGTCTCGTTCCAGGTCGACGTCGACACGCAGGAGGAGCTCGACCGTGTGTGGGACGCGCTCCTCGCCGACGGCGGACGGCCGACCGCGTGCGGCTGGCTGTTCGACCGCTGGGGTCTGGCGTGGCAGGTGACGCCGTCGATGATGGGCGACCTCATGACGGGGAACGGGGACCCGGAGGCGAACCGCCGGGTGTTCGAGGCGATGCAGCAGATGGTCAAGCTCGACATCCCCGCGCTGCAGGCGGCGGCCGCGGGGCACTGAGCGGCCGGACGGTCCCCGTCGTCTCTCGGGCACTCCCGGTCGTCGTCTCTCGGGCGCTCGCCGGTATGCTCGCGACACGACCACCGCCGGCACGCCTGTCGGTGCCGACAGACGGGAGCCCCGATGGACCACCCGAGGTCCGGTGTCCGGAACAGCGACATCGGACGCGCGTACACGGAACTGTCGCGGATCACCCGACGGGCCAGCATCCGGGCGCGTGGCTCCGACGACGTGCTGAGCGTGGTGGACCAGTCGCTCGTGGACTTCGTGGTGCAGCACCCCGGCTGCATGGCGATCGACATCGCCCGCTACCTGCGACTCAACCGGTCGACGATCAGCCGGCAGCTCTCCGGGCTCCTGGCCGCCGGACTCGTCCGGACCACCGACGGGGGCACCGGCAACGCGAAGCCGCTCGAGGCGACGGACGCGGGCCGCGCGGCGCTCGACCGGTCTGTCCAGCTGCACCGCGAAGCCCTCGAGGAACGCCTCGCCGCGTGGTCGGACGACGACATCGCGCTGCTCGCCGGGCTCCTCGAACGCCTCGGCGCCTCGGAGGAGGCGGGACTGCCGACACCGGGACACCCCGCACCGTGACCCGTTCGTTCGTCCTGCTGTCCGACACGCACCTGCCGAAGCGTGCCAAGGACCTGCCGGCGGGACTGTGGGCCGACATCCACGCCGCCGACCTCGTGGTGCACGCGGGGGACTGGGTGGACCTGGCGACCCTCGACGCGGTGTCGTCCCGCGCGCGGTCGTTCGTCGGTGTCCGCGGCAACAACGACGGCCCCGAGTTCGACGACCGGCTGCCCCTCGAGGCCCGGTTCGCGGTCGAGGACCTGCGGTTCACGGTGGTGCACGAGACCGGGGCGTCGACGGGACGGGAGCGGCGCATGGCGGCGGCGTACCCCGACGTCGACGTGCTGGTGTTCGGCCACTCGCACATCCCGTGGGACACCGTGGCGCCGTCGGGACTGCGGCTGCTCAACCCGGGGTCGCCGACCGATCGGCGGCGGCAGCCGGACCACACGTGGATGCGGGGGACGGTCGACGGCGCCGAGCTGTCCGTCGAACTCGTGCGGCTGCCGCCGCGCTGACGCGCTCGCTCGCGCACCCGCTCGCTCGCCCGCTCGCCCGCTCGCACGCTCGCACGCTCGCACGCCTGCCCCGTCGAGAGGGCCTTTTCTGTCACCCTCGGCCTGCCGCAGCCGCGGGTTCCGCCCGCCCGACGGGACGCACACGGCGTGTCCTGCCCGTTCGGGGCCCACGGCAGGTGTGGTTTCGCGCTGAGCGACACGTCACGGGCTGTTCGGCGCGTGAGGTGTCGGTCAGCGCGTGAAGTGGCGGGCGTCGGCGCTCCGCGGCTGCGCGACCGCGCGCGGCGCGTGGTTTCGCGCTGAGCGACACGTCACGGGCTGTCGGCGCCGTGAGGTGTCGGTCAGCGCGTGAAGTCGCCACCGCCCGCGCCCGCGCCCGCGTCCGCGTCGGCGCCCGCGCCAGCAGCCGCCAGCGTCAGCGGCATCCGGAAGAAGGCGAGTTCCCACTCCGTCGACACGCGAGACGCGCGCGCCATCCGGCCCCGCTCCGCGGGCGTCGCCGTGCGCGCGGCCTCCTCCACCCAGCGGGTCGCCTCGGCGCTGGACGCGGCGAACACCGGATCCCCGTAGGCCGCGACCCAGTCCGCGTACGGGTGCTCGGCGACGCCGGGTCCGCCGTCCGCCGCAGCCACGCCCGGCCCGTCGACCGCCGCAGCCGCCACCCCGGCCACGGACGGCAGGGCTCCCGCTGCAGCAGCCACGCCCGACCCGCCGCCCGCCGACACCGGCCGGAGCTGCGTCCCGACCCAGGCGTACACCCGGAAGCACGGCAGCACCGCGGCCGCGAGCACCGCCGCCGAGCCCGTGTCCGACGCCGCCTGCAGATGGGCGAGGTACCCGGCACACACCGGGTGCACGGGGTCGTCGGCGTGCGTGCCCGCGAGCCGTCGGTGGTGCAGGTCCCGCGCCTCGTCCGCACACCCCTGGGCCGCCGCCGCCCAGAACGCCGACTCGGCGCCCTCGGTGCGGGCCGCCAGGGTGCCGAGGTGCCGCTGGTACGCCCGCAGGTAGTGCACGTCCTGCGCCAGGTACCCCGCGAACACGTCGGGATCGAGCGTGCCGTCGGCCAGCCGGGTGAGGAACGAGCAGTCGATGGTCTCCTGGAGGACGTCGGCGGCGTCCACCCACCACGCCTCGGTGTACGACACCGGCGGCAGCGCGGCGCGGACGACGGCACCGTGGTCGACGGGGCCCGTGCCCGAGCCCACGTCGAGCGCGTCCGCGTGCTCGAGCGCCACGGTCAGCCACCGCTTCGCGGCGCCGACCGCCACCTCCCAGTCGCCGTGGCGCGCCACCAGGGTCGCGATCGCGCTCGACAGTGAGCACCCGGTGCCGTGCGTGTTGGTCGTCGCGACGCGCGGAGCCGAGAACGTGCGGCACCGCCTGTCGGGCGCCACGAGCACGTCGTCCGACGTCGGCCCGTCGTCGTGCCCGCCCTTCGCGAGCACGAGCACGTCCCAGGTCCCGGCGACGAGCAGCGCGTCCCGCACCGGGTCGCCCGTCGCGCCCCCGGCGAGGTCGGCGAGCACCCGCAGCTCCGACCGGTTCGGCGTGAGCAGGTCCGCGACCGCGAACAGCCCGGCGAGCGCGTCCGACGCGTCCGCCGCGAGCAGGCGGTCCCCGCTCGTGGCGACCATCACCGGGTCGACGACCACCACCGGGGGCCGGTGCCGCGTCAGCCAGGCGGTCACGGCACGGACGACGTCGGCCGTGCCGAGCATGCCGGTCTTCACCGCGTCGACCCGGACGTCGTCCGACACGGCGTCGAGCTGCTCGCGCAGGAACGCGACGTCCGGCACGTGCACCGACCGCACGCCGTGCGTGTTCTGCGCGACGAGGGCGGTCACGACGGCCATCCCGTACCCGTCGTGGGCCGCGATCGCCTTGAGGTCCGCCTGCACACCGGCCCCGCCGGTCGGGTCCGTCCCGGCGATCGACAGCACCCGCGGCACGGCGGTCACCGGTCGCCTCCGACGGCGGACGGGAGGCGCGACGCACCGGACCGCGCACCCGCGGCCCGCCATGCGGTCACGTGGGCGGCGGCGGCGGAACCGGGGTCGGCCGCAGCGCAGATGCCGGACACGACCGCGACGCCGGCGGCCCCGGCCGCTCGGAGCGGCGCGACGTCGTCGAGCGTCACCCCGCCGATGGCCACGCAGGGCACGTCCGTGCGGGCGGTGAGCCGGGCGAACCCGTCGTGCCCCAGAGCCGGCGGATGGTCGGCCTTCGTCGCGGTGGGGTGCACGACCCCGACGCCGAGCAGGTCGACGGTCCCCGGTGGGAGTGCGGCGACGGCGTCGAGGTGCTGCGGCGTGTTCGCGGTCAGGCCGATGTGCGCGTCCGGGCCCAGGAGCGCCCGTGCGGCGGTCACGGGGACGTCGGACTGGCCGAGGTGCACCCCGGCGACCCGGTGCCCCGCGTGCCGTGCGGCGAGCACGACGTCGAGCCGGTCGTCGACCACGACCGCCGCCCGGTCGCCCACCGTGTCCGCCACGGCCGCGGTCAGCGCGAGCAGGTCCCGCGCGGAGGCGTGCTTGTCCCGGACCTGCACGAGTCGGACGCCGGCGTGGACCGCGGCGCGCACGACGGCGAGCACCCCGAGCCCGTGCCGGTCGGCGAGGGCACCGTCGGTGACCAGGTAGACGCCGAGGTCGGCGCGGCCGCTCACGCGGGGACCGCCTCGTGCTCGACGCTGATGCGGGCCCCGCGGACGACGCCTTCCGGGGTGAGGGCCGCGAGCTGGTCGAGGAACAGCGGCTGGAAGGTACCCGGGCCTCCGGCCTGGCGTGCGGCGAGCTCCGCGGCGATGGTGTGCACGGCCGTCGCGGCGACGGCTGCGGCGCCCGGCTGCTCCGGCGCGACGCTCGTGAAGGCCGCCACCACGGCACCGAGCGCGCACCCGCCGCCGGTGATCCGGGTGAGCAGGACGGTGCCGTTCCCGACCCGCACCGTCCCGGTGTCGGGGGCGACCACAAGGTCGACGGGACCCGACACGGCCACGGCGCCCACGCGCCTCCCGGCAGCGTCGGAGGCGGACGCACGAGCGTCCTCGGGCCGGACCGTGCTGTCGGTCCCGCGGCCCCCGGTCCCGCCGTCGAGGAGCGCCAGCACCTCGGACGCGTTCCCGCGGAGCACCGTCGGGCGGTGCGCCAGCAGGTCTCGGGCGAGCGCTGTGCGGACGGGGAGCCCGCCGACGGCCACCGGGTCGAGCACCCACGGCGTGCCGTGCTCGGCGGCCGCCCGGGCGGCTTCCCGCGCGGCGGCGGACGGTTCGGCGTGCGGGGTTCCGGTGTTGACGAGCAGGGCGTCGGCGGCGCGGGCGAACGGTCCCGCCTCCGTGGGGACGTCGACCATCGCGGGCGACGCCCCGAGCGCGAGCAGCACGTTCGCGGTGACGTTCTGCACGACCGTGTTCGTGATGCACTGCACGAGCGGTCCCCTGGCGCGGACGGCCTCGAGGAGTTCGGCAGTTCGGTGGGCCCAGGCGTGTCCGGGCGCAGCGGTTTCCATGGACGATCCCTTCGCGAGTACGAGCTCGAGCAGGTTCGACGGGTGTGATCTCAGCCGCGGTCGCGGCACCCCGTGTCTCGTCCGTCACCGTACACGACGCTCTGCGACCAGCGCGGTCACATGACGAGGTCGGTGTGAAAGGGTGAGGAGGTGCCGAACGCAACGCCTCCCGGGCCCCCTGCCGGACCCCGTGACCCCGGCGACGCGTGGGCCGTCGGACCCGACGGCACGAAGGCGTGGGGCCGCTTCGGCGCTGCCGGGCTCCTCGTCGACGACGGCGCCGGTCGTGTCCTGCTGCAGCACCGGGTCGAGTGGAGCCACCACGGCGGCACCTGGGGCATCCCCGGCGGTGCCCGCCACCAGGGCGAGGACGCCGTCACCGGCGCCCTGCGGGAGTCGGCCGAGGAAGCCGGCGTCCCGGAGGACGGTGTCGCGCTCCGGCACACCGCCGTCCTCGACCTCGGGTTCTGGACCTACACGACCGTCGTGGGCCGCGCCTCCCGGCCGTTCGACCCGGTGATCGCGGACCGCGAGAGCCTCGCGCTGTCCTGGATCCCCGTCGACGACGTCGAGACGCTGCCGCTGCACCCGGGGTTCGGCGCGTCCTGGCCGGCGCTCCGCGACCGGATCGGGACGGCGCCGCGAGTGGTCGTCGACGCCGCGAACGTCGTCGGGAGCGTGCCCGACGGGTGGTGGCGGGACCGGCCCGGAGCGGCGTCCCGACTGGTCGACGGCGTCGGACGGCTCGCCGCCGACGGGCTGCCGGCGGCGGAGCTCGAGCTGCCGTTCGCGCGCTGGTGGCCGCGGTGGACCGTGGTCCTCGAGGGGGAGGCCCGGCTCGCCCCCGACACGTCGGCAGCGGCGGTCGACGTGGTGCGCGCACCGGGATCCGGGGACGACGCGATCGTCGGTGCTGCCCGTGACGCGCTCGCCGCGGGGGACGCGCCGGTGGTCGTCGTGACCGCCGACCGCGAGCTGCGCGCGCGGGTCGAGGCGCTCGGCGCGGGGGTGCGCGGCCCGGCGTGGCTGCGCGAGGCGCTGCAGCGGTGATCGGCGCGCGCTGACCGTACTGGCCGTGCGGACGCGTGCCCGGTGCGCTCAGGCCGGGATGTGCCTCCTGGACGACACGAGGACCGCGACCCACGACACGATGCCGAGCGCGGCGACGACCGCCAGGATGACCGGTACGGCAACGGCCCCCGCGACCGCCGCGATGACGGCCGGCGCGAGGAACCCGGCGTAGGCGACGGCGTAGAAGACGCCGGTGAGCCCCGCGAGGTCCCGCGGCCCGGCGATGCGCTGCACCTCGAGCAGGGACGACACGAGCGCGATCCCCATGCCGACGCCGATGACGACGTTCGCCGCCAGGCCGACCCAGACGGACTGCAGGGCGACCGCGACGGCGACGACCCCGATGCCCGCGGTCATGACCGCGACCGCGGTCGCGAGCCCGCGTGCGGAGGTCTCCGAGTGCACACGCTTCGCGAGCGGCTGCACGGCGCTCGACACCCCGAGCGCGACGACCGTCGCGGCGGTCGCGAACACCAGCCCCCACGACCCCGTCGCGCCGGCGAGCTGTGTCGGCAGGTAGCCGTAGCCGATCGCGGCCGACCCGAAGATCCACGGTGCGGCGACGAGCACGACACGGGTGAACCGACGGTGGCCGGCACTCGGGACCGCGAGCTGGCGCCACCAGGGACCGGGCAACCCACCGTTCGTGGTCGTCTCCGGCGTGCGCCACACCACGACGGCGAAGGGCAGGGCGATGCACACGTGCACCAGGAAGGGCAGGACCTCGGGGATCGGGCCCCACTGCGCGATGAGTCCGGCGACCAGGGCGCCCGACGCGGAGCCGAGCGTGAAGGCCAGCGACGCCCGACGTGCCCCCGCGCCCGCGTCCGCCCGCGGGTCGAACCGGCCCTGGGACAGCTCCTTCACCCAGCTGTTGCCGACGGCCATGGCGATGCCGACGGTGATGCCGGAGAACAACCGTCCGGCCATCAGGAAGGCCGGTCCGAGCGGTCCGAGCGCGAGCAGCCCGCTGCCGACCACCGCGGTGCCGATCCCGGCGAGCATGAGCGGCCGACGACCGTGCCGGTCCGACAACGAGCCGGCGATCAGGAGCGCAGGTGCGAGCCCGAGCACGTAGACGCCGAGGAACACGGTGACGAGGACCGACGAGTAGTGCTGACGCTCCTCGTACATCAGCAGGAGCGGCGAGAACTGGTTGCCGCCCCACGAGCAGACGAACACGGCGCCCCAGACCGCGACCCACGGCAGAGCCCGGGCGCGGGGGACCGCCACGGACCCGGTGGTCGGGATGCTGCCCGTCGACGCGGCGCTCACAGGGCGCCCCGGTGCGAGGCGACGTGGCGCCGCAGGACGGCGGCGTAGCGGTCGGCGTCACCGGCCTCGAGCGCTGCGGCGAGTGCCCGGTGGTCGTCGAGCGACGCCTGCAGCTGTGACGGCTGCAGGCGCATGAGGTGGTGGCGGAGTCGTTGCTGGCGGTCGCGGAGCGTCCGGGCGAACAGCACCGCGATCTGGTTCCGCGAAGCGCCGATGACAGCGCCGTGGAACTCGGCATCGACCTCGACGAACCGGTCCACGTCGCCCGCGGCGACGGCCCGTTCCTGCTCGTCGAGCATGGCCTGGAGGCTCGGGGTGACGTCCGCCGCGCGGCCGTCGGTGACGACGCGGGTCGCGGCGGTCGACTCGATCGCCTCCCGCATCTCGAGCACGTCGGCGGCCTCGTTCGGGGACATCGGCCGGACGACGGCACCCTTCCGGGACTCGAGGGTGAGCAGGTCCTCGGCGGCGAGGCGCAGGAACGCCTCGTGGACGGGGGTCCGCGAGACACCGATCTCCTGACAGAGGGCGTTCTCGCTGATCGCGGTGCCGCCGGCCAGGTCGCCGCGGATGATCGCCCGCTTGACGTGCTCGTACGCGCGGTCTGCCGCTGCGGCCGGTGTGCGCGTGTTCGTGTTCGGGCTGCTCGGGGTGTTCGTGTGCGTGCTCGGGGTGCTCACGGAACGATGGTACGCCTTGCATGCAACGCTGCATGCTCTTGTCGGGCATCGATCCTCCGATCTGCGCCGTCGCTCAGGGACAACGTCGGGTGCCGTCGATACGCTGGCCCCCACGTCGATGGAGACGTACGACAGGAGGATCCCGATGGAACGGATCACCAGGGCCGACGACCGGGTCCACCGCCCGGCCGGGCCGTGGACGCCCACCGTCCACCGGCTACTCGCCCACCTGCACGAGCAGGGGTTCGTGGCGGCGCCGGAACCGATCGAGCTCGGCGACACGCTGGAGACGGTGTCCTTCGTGCCCGGCACGGCGGGGGAGTACCCGTGGACGGAGGGCGTCGCGAGCGAGGCCGCGATGGTCACCAGCGCCCGGATGCTGCGGCACTTCCACGACGCGGCGGCGAGCTTCCCGCGGGACCCCTCGTCGGACGTCTGGTCCCAGGCGGAACGGGCACCGGTCGAGACGATCGTGCACGGCGACTTCGCCCCCTACAACTGTGTCTACGACGGCATCGCCGCCGTCGGGCTGATCGACTTCGACACTGCGCATCCGGGCCCCCGCGTCTGGGACGTCGCGAGTGCCGTCTACCGTTTCGCGCCGTTCACGACCGGTGCCGTCGAGGGACGGCACGCGCCGGAGCTCGGGGAACGCCTGGGGCGTGCCGCCGAGTTCTGCCGCGCGTACGACCTCGACCAGCGGTCGCGGGCCGTCCTCGCCGAGACCATGGTCGCGTCGCTCGTCGCCCTCGTCACGACGATCGAGACCGAGGCCGCCGCCGGGAACCCGAAGTTCGTCAGCGACCTCCGGCACGGTCACGCCGACCTCTACCGCGCGGACGTCGCCTACATCGAGGAACACGCCGAGGCGATCAGCCGATCCGTGGCGTGACCGTGCGGCACGGAGCATGATCGGCCCGTGAGCACGACCCCAGCGGCCCTGCGCGCGATGCGGATCGCCGCGCAGGGCATCGGCGCGCCCGCCGGGGATCCCACCGCCACCGTCGCCCGGATGACCGCGGTGCAGGGGCAGGACCTCGGGCAGGTCCTGTGGGCGATCGGCGTCCGCACCCCCGGCGCGACGCGCGACGACGTCCGAGCGGCGTTCGACCGGGGCGGGCTCGTCCGCTCGTGGCCGATGCGCGGCACACTCCACGCGATCCGGCCCGACGACCTGCGGCTCCTGCTGTCCCTCACCGCGACCCGGACGATCCGGAGCACGGCCCGGCGGGCGGCCGAGCTCGGCATCGACGACGGGCTGCTCGGCCGCGCCCGGCAGACCATCACGACGGCGCTCTCGGGCGGACGCTCGCTCGACCGCGACGGCGTCCTCGCCGTCTGGCGTGCTGCGGGCATCGACACCGGCGGAGGGCGCGGGTACCACCTGCTCTTCCGACTGTCCCAGGAGGGGCTCGTCGCCTGGGGACCGACCGCCCGGGTCGGCCAGGAGCTCGTCCTGCTCGACGAGTGGGCGCCGGCGACCGGTCCGGTGCCCGAGCGGGACGAAGCCCTCGGGGCCGTCGTCACGGGCTACCTGCGGGGCCGCGGGCCGGCGACGGACGTCGACGCGGCTGCGTGGACGAAGCTGCCGCTCGGCGATGTCCGACGCGGGCTCGCCGTCGCCGGGGACGCGGTCGAGGACCTGGGCGACGGCCTGGTGGCGCTCGCCGATCGCCCGACGCCCGGCGGGGTGTCGACGGGGCACCTCCTGCCGGGGTTCGACGAGTACCTGCTCGGGTACGCGGACCGCTCGGCGCAGCTGCCCGAGGCCCACGCCGGACGGGTCGTCCCGGGCGGCAACGGCGTGTTCCTGCCGATGGTGGTCGTCCGCGGTGGGGTCGTCGGGACGTGGGCTCGGGCCGAGCGGTCGGGCGGGGGTGGCGCGGTCGCCGCGGGCTCCGCCCGGGTCACGGTACGGCCGTTCGAGCCACTCGGCGCCCCGGCCGTCCGCGCGCTCGAGGCCGCTGTCGCCCGTTACGCGCGGTGGCTCGGCGTCCCGGCGGAGCTCGTGGTCGACCCGCCCGCCGGCTGACCGGCCGCGCGGCTGCTGCTGCTGCTGCTGCTGCTGCTGCGCGCTCGGAGGCAGCGCCGATGCCGAGCGACAGAGCCGTTGTCGTACGACAGCGGTGTCGTCGTTCCGGGTCGGAAGTCGCGCCGCGCCTCCAGCCAGCGTCCAGCGGGCATGCGGCGGACCCCGACGCTCCCTCGGGTAATGTCGCAGGGCCATGACCGACAGCCCGGCCGACGCCACCCCGTACGAGGTCCTCGGCGTCCCCGCCACCGCCGACGACGACGAACTCCGCCGCGCCTACCGCCGCGCGGCCCGGGAGTCGCACCCCGACCTCGGTGGCGACGCCCAGCGCTTCCGACGCGTCCAGCTCGCCTGGGAACGCATCGGCACCCCCGCCGCGCGCCGCGCCTACGACGCCGGTGCGCGCTCCTCGTCCGCGCCGACTGCCGGTCCCGGCGGCACTCCGGCGGGGTCGGCACGCGACGCGTACGCACCGCCCGCGGCCCGACGTGACTCCCGTCCACGGGCACGCTCCCACGGGCACCCCGGCGGGCGCTCCCGCGAGGTCTTCCTGCAAGCCGAGCGGGAGTGGGTCGGACTCGGGGACCCGATCGAGGACCCGTACGACCCCGCGCTCATCCGTTCCGCCCCGCGACACATCCGCCGCCTGCTGGCCGAGGCGCTCGCCGAGGAGGCCACCGCCGCCGTCGTCGCCGACATGGGCATCGGTGTGACGGTGTGGCACGACCTCGACGCCGGTGCCGAGGGCAAGCTCGACCACGCAGTCCTCACGCCGTCGGGGCTGTGGGCACTCGAGTCCATCGACTGGGGTGGGCCGGTGCGGGTGGAGCACGGCGAGGTCGTCGGCGACACGCTCGAGCCGGGGGAGCGACCGGTCAAGGAGCTGGTCCGTGCCGCGCGGGCGGTGCAGAAGCAGACGCGGGTGCGGTTCACGGGGCGGGTGCTCGTCGTGCCGGACGCAGCGGTCGAGGACGACGTGCAGCTCGTCGGACCGCAGCGGAAGCCGACGGCGTTCATCGTCCGCCGCAGCGCCCTGGCGTACGCGCTCAGTGGTGCGTTGTCGCCGGTCGGGTCGGTCGACGTGTTCGAGATCCGGGACCGCCTGCAGCAGACCGTCCGCTTCGTCTGAACCCGGACGAGCCGGACCAGCCCGGACGAGCCGGACCAGCCCGGACGAGCCGGACCAGCCCGGACGACCTGCTCGGCGCGCTCCGCTCGGGTCAGTAGCCGCGCAGCTTCTCGAGGTCGCGGCGCTCCCGCTTGCTCGGACGCCCGGCCCCGCGGTCGCGCACCGGGACGAACCCGGCTTCCTCCCGCGGCAGCCGCGGTGGCGTCCGGTCCTCGAAGTGCTTCGCTGCTTCCGGGGCGCTCGTGCGCTTGAGGATGATGCCGCGCACGACGACGATGCGGTCGAAGCCGTGCTGGCGCACCCGGACCTCGTCTCCCGGGGCGACGGTCTGCGACGGCTTGACGCGCTCGCCGTTCACCCGAACGTGCCCGGCCTTGCACGCGGCGGTCGCGGCCGAGCGGGTCTTCGTGATCCGCACCGCCCAGATCCAGCTGTCGACGCGCGCCTTCTCCATCCCGCCACCCTAGGCCAGCCACACCGGCCTAGGCTGGCCCCGTGACCGACCCCGCCCGGCAGGCAGACCCCGCCCGGCAGGCGGACCCCGCCCGGCACGCCGAGCCCGCCCCGCCGGCAGACCCCGCTCCGCCGGCAGACTCCGCCCCGCAGGCTGCGCTCGCCCGCGCGCACGGCCTCCGCGCACTCCGGGACGCCGCACTCGGCGACCGGCTCGTCGTCCGCGCACACCACGGCGACGGCGCGCGGGACGCCCTCGGCACCCTCGCCGCGCGGACCCCGCACACCGTGACCATCGACACCCGGCGGGGGCCCGTCGAGATCGCCCTCGACACCGTCGTCGCTGCGAAACCCGTCCCGCCACCGCCCGCCCGACGCCGACCGGCGAGCCGCGACGGTCTCCCGGGGACGGCCCCGTAGCCTCGGCTCATGGCAGTCCCCGTCCCGCTCGGCACCGAGGACCGCACCGCCCGCCTGACCCTGCGTCGTCCGGACTCCTGGCGCCGCGAGGACACAGCCCAGGCGGACCTGCGCGTCACCGGTGGCGACGTCGTCCTCACCGTCCGATCCCGACCGAGCGACCGCTCGATCGGCGACGAGGCCACGGGGCTCCTCGCACGCCTGCCCGGTTCCGTCGACGGCCTGCTCCTGATCGGCTGCGACGTCTGGACGGGGGCGGGCGCCCCCGCGCGACTCGTCGAGTACGTCCGGCCGAGCGGTGACACGGACGACGAGGGTGGTGCCGTCGTCGGCGCCCACCTGCTGTTCGTCACCGGACGGCACCGGGTGGACCTGACGATCGAACGTCCGCTGGCGCAGCTGCTCAGCACCGACGACCTCGTCTTCGCGGTGCTCGACAGCGTGCGCGCGACCGAGCCCCGACCCGTGCAGCCCGAGCGCGCACTCGAACCGCTGCCCCGTCAGGACCCAGCAGCCGACCTGGAGGGCCCCCGGCTCAGCGCCGACGCCCTCGCGACGCTCCGCAGCTTGGCTGGCCGCCGGTGGAACCCGAGCGTGCTGCGCACGCCGGCCGGACGCGAGCTCGTCGAGGCCGGCCTCGTCGGCCGGCTCGGCACCCTCCCCGAGACCACGCAGACACTGCTCACGCCGTGGACGGAGGACGTCCAGCCCACCACCGTCGAACAGCGGCTCCCCGACGGACGCAGGACGCGCCTCCAGGCATGGTCCGACACCGTCGTGGACGGGACGGACGACGTCGTGGTCACCACGGTCGGCCCGGAACGGTTGGTCGCGCTGCTTGCCGGGAGGCTCGGTGTCGGCCCGGCGTGGACCTTCCCGTTCCGCACGGGCTCGCTCCGCGCGGACCTGGTGGGACGGCGACTCGACGGGGGAGCGGAGGCCGTCGACCTGCCGGCGTCGGTGGCCGAGGCCGACCCGCGGCTCGCGGCCTTCTGGGCGGCTCCGTGGACGGTGACGCACCTGCGCCGAGCGGGGCGGCCGACGCCCGTCACGATCGTGCGGGCCCAGGGGCACGGCTTCGCGCGCGTCGGACGCACGGAAGCCGGGGAGACCGCCGTCAGGACGGACTCCCCGGCCAACGTGTACCGGAGCGTGGTGCGCGCGGTGCTGGGGTGACCGCGCGCCGGCAGGGCTGCTAGGCGGCCGGGCCCGCGGTGAGGGTGACCGTCACGGTGTGCGAGGCACCCGCGCCGTCGGTGTAGGTGACCTGCACCGAGTCCCCGACGTCGTGGGACTGCACGACCTCGGTCAGCTGGTCCGAGCTCGTCACCGCGGTCCCGTCGACCGCCGTGATCGTGTCGCCCGCGGCCAGTCCCGCGGTCGCGGCACCCGAGCCCTCGACCGTGCCCGCGACCGCGACCCCGCCCGACGTCGCGGTGCCGCTGACCTGCACCCCGAGGAACGCCGGCAGCCCGATCGTGATCGTGTCCGACGACTCGCCCGCCAGGATCTTGTCCGCGATGGCCTTCGCCGTCTCGATCGGGATCGCGTACCCGGTCACGTTCGTCGTGCCGGACGAGGCGGCGGTCGCCATGCCGACGACCTCGCCCTCGCTGTCCACCACCGGGCCGCCCGAGTCGCCGGAGACGATGTTCGCCGCGATCTCGATGAGGCCGCTGAGGGACTCCGTCCCCGTGCCCGACTCGCTCTGCACCTGGATGTCCTGGTCCAGGGCGGTGACCGTGCCCTCCGCGGCGACGAGGTTGCCCGTGCCCTCGGCGTTGCCGACGTCCGTCACGGTGTCGCCGGTGGAGGGCTCGCCGTCGTCGTCGAGCGTCACGGTGGACAGCCCCGACGCGTCGCGGAGCTTGAGCACCGCGACGTCGTTCGTCGCGTCCGTGCCGACGACGTCCGCCGTGTACTCCTTGCCCGTGGTCTCGTCCGTGACCGTGATGCTCGTGGCGCCCTGGACGACGTGGTTGTTGGTGAGCACGGTGCCGTCCGAGCTGAGGATCATGCCCGTGCCGGCCGCCTGCGACGACTCGTCGTAGTTCAGGACGGTGTTGATCGTCACGACGCCCTTCTTCTGCGCTGCGGTCGCCGCGGTCGCCGCGGCCTCCGTGCTCGCACCGCTGCTGCCGGACGAGCCCGTGCCGTCGCCCGGGACCGTGAAGCCGTTCATCCCGCTGCCGGTCCCGCTGTCCGTGCCGGAGCCCGAGTCGGGGAGCGTCGTGCTGCCCTGGGACTGGCTGGACGTCGTCGTGGTGCTCTGCGTCGACAGCCCGAGCGCGGTCCCGCCCGCTGCACCGACGATCACGAGCGCGGCGATGCCCGATCCGATCATCAGGCCGAGCCGACGGGGTCGCTTCGCTCCCGGGTGGTTCGCCGTCGCCGCGGTGTGCGCCCAGGCGTGGTGCGAGCCGGCGAGGGCGGGGCTGCCGAAGAGGTACGGGCCGCGTCCGTCGGGGGCGTAGGCGTACGGGCCGGAGCCGTCGGGCCCGTAGAGGTACGGTCCGGTGCCGTCGAACGCGTACGCCGGACGGAGGGTCGCGGGGTCGGCGTGCGGTGCCTCCCACGCGGGCCCGGCCTGCTGCGGCGCAGCGTCGGTGCGGGCGGTGCCGTCCTCGTCGGCAGCGGCGGCGGGGTTCGGGGTCTCGTTCATCGGTGTTCTCCGGTCGTCCCTCGACGGCCCGGTCGGGCGTCGATGGATGCCAGTACAGAGCCGCTTCCCAAGACGAACCTATGAACGGGCACTGTGCACGCTCCGGGCTTGCTCGGGGGTCGCCGTGTGGGTCGGCACGTTAGGGTTGCCTCACCTCCCATGCGTTCTCCGTCGCCCGTGCCACCAGCGCCCAGCCCCGTCTCCCGCCTCGTGTGGGCGACCGTGCTCGCCGTCGTGGTGCTGCTCGTCGCGGTGGCGCTCTCGATCGCGTTCGGGTCCCGGCCGATCCCGCTCGCCACCGTGCTGGACACGCTCCTGCACCCGCAGCGCGACGACGCGGTCGGGCTCATCGTGCTCGGGAACCGCGTGCCGCGCACCGTCGTGGGACTGCTCGCCGGGTCGGCGCTCGGGGTCGCCGGCGCGGTCATGCAGGGCGTCACCCGGAACCCCCTCGCCGACCCGAGCGTCCTCGGCGTCAACTCGGGTGCGGCCCTGGCGGTCGTGGCCGGCATCGCCCTGTTCGGCATCAGTGGGACGGGCGCCTACCTGCCGTTCGCCTTCCTCGGGGCAGCGCTCGCTGCCCTGCTCGTGTACGGCATCGCAGCCGTCGCGCGGCGCGGACTCACCCCGGTCGGGCTCGCCCTGTCCGGGGCGGTCGTCGCGGCGGCCCTGTCGTCGATCACGACGGCCGTGCTCGTCACGAACCAGAGCCTGCTCGACCAGCTCCGCTTCTGGCAGGTCGGCGCGCTCGCGGGCGGGGACCTCGGGACGGCCGCGGTGATCACCGTGCCCGTGCTCGTCGGGCTCGCGGTCGCGTTCGGCCTCGGCCGGTCCCTCAACACGCTGGCGCTCGGCGACGAACTCGCCGCGTCGCTCGGGCAGCGCGTCGTCCTCGTGCGCGCCGTCGGCGGACTGGTCACGGTGCTCCTCGCGGGGTCCGCGGTCGCCGCCGCGGGGCCCATCGCGTTCATCGGGCTCGCGGTGCCGCACGCGGTACGCCGTCTGAGCGGACCCGACCACCGCTGGACGATCCTGCTGTCCGCCCTCGTGGCGCCGGCCCTGCTGCTCGTCGCGGACGTCATCGGCCGCGTCGTCGCGTACCCGGGGGAGTTGCAGGTGGGGATCGTGACCGCGCTCATCGGCGCGCCCGTGTTCATCGCGCTCGTCCGGTCGAGGGCGGTGCGAGGACTGTGAGCGAGCAGCGGACCCGCCCCGTCGCGGGCGCACGTCGGGAGACGACCGTGCTCGTCGGCGTGCTCCTCGTCGTCCTCGCGCTGGTGCTGACCGGTCTCGGCGTCGGGGAGATCCCGCTCTCGCCCGTGCAGGTCCTGCAGGCGGCGTTCGGGCAGGGGGACGCCGTCTCCGACTTCGTGATCGGCCAGCTCCGGGGACCGCGCGTCTTCGGGGCGGTGTTCGTGGGGGCGGCCCTCGGCGTCGCCGGCGGCATCGTCCAGAGCGTCGTCCGGAACCCGATCGCCAGTCCCGACGTCATCGGGATCACCTCGGGCGCGAGTGCCTCGGGCATCACCGCGATCGTCCTGTTCGGCGCCAGCGGCGGGACGCTCTTCGGAGTCGTGCTCGTCGGCGCCGTCGTCGTGTCGGCCGTCATCGCCGGGTTGGCGTGGCGGCGCGGGATCACGGGCAACCGGGTCGTCCTGGTCGGCATCGGGGTCGCGGCCGTCTGCCTGGCGGTCACCGGGTGGATGCTCACGAGCGGGACGGTCACGCAGGCCGGAACCGCACTGCTGTGGCTGTCCGGCAGTCTCAACGCGGTCGACCGTGACGTGGTCGTCGTCCTCGGCGTCGCCTTCGTGGTGCTCATGACGCTGGCGCTCCTGCAGGCGCCACGGCTGACCGTGCTGACGCTCGGCGACGACGTCGCCGCGGCGCTCGGACTCCGGCCGAACCGGGCGAAGGTGCTCCTGCTGCTGACGGCCGTGTGCCTCACCGCCGGGGCGGTCGCGACGGCGGGGCCGGTGTCGTTCGTGGCGCTCATGGCCGCTCCGATCGCTCGACGGCTCGTCGGGCGCGGGCGGGTCGCGCTCGGGCCGGTGGCGGCGGTCGGTGCGGCGATCACGCTCGCGAGTGACCTCATCGGGCAGTTCGCGATACCGGGGACGGCGCTGCCGGTCGGCGTCGTGACCGGGGTCATCGGGGCGCCCTACCTGCTCTGGCTGCTCGCCCGCGGCCGCTGAGCCGCCGGCGCTCGGTCTCGCGCTCGCGCTCGCGCCCCTTCCCGTCCCCGGCCGAGCGGGCGAAATCGGTCACGCTCGGCGGACGCCAGCGGCGCCTTCTGCCCGTTCGGCGAACGTGAGCGGCGGGTCCTGCCCGCTCGTGCCGACGTGCCGGGCCGGAGCCGCGCCTCCAGTCCGAGACGCGACCGCGCCGACGTCCGCGCCCCGCCGACGTGCGCGCCCCGCCCGCCGCCACGCCCGGGGCGCGGGTCCGCAACATCGTGCGGTTTCCCGCACGACACCCCCGTGACCCCCCGTCCGGGTGTCTGCACCGGTCGTTCTGTCCCCGTACCGTCATCGACGACCACCGGACTACCCGACAGCACCCCGACCCGACGGGGAGCTGGTCCGGAGGAACGAAGGACCCGTCATGCCCGAACAGCGTGACGACGCTCCCGTGCGTCGTCGACAGTGGGGATCCGAGCGTCGTACCCGTCCGCTCGACACCCTGCACGAACGTCCCTCCGACCGGAAGCTCGTCTCCGGTCGCGTCGCGATCCTCCTGACCATCACCTTCTGGGTCGGGTACGTCGTCTACACCGTCATCCGCCAGTTCCTGGACTACGGCGCCGAGAGCTTCCGCTTCACGACCGAGGCGGTCTCCTACCTCGTGGTCGTGACCTTCCTGACGTTCTCCGCCCTCATGCACCTCGTCGCCCGTCAGGGGGCGATGGAGCGGTTCGCGACCCACAAGCGGGTGCCGCGGGCCGAGCTCGACCGCCACTTCGGCCAGGGGCACGAGTCGCCCATGACCGTCCTCGTCCCGAGCTACGCCGAGGAGCCCGACGTCGTCGCGACGACGCTCTGGTCCGCGGCCCTGCAGGAGTACCCGAACCTGCGCGTGGTCCTGCTGGTCGACGACAACCCGTTCCCGACCGACCCCGAGACCCTCGAGAAGCTCGAGCGCACCCGTGCGGTCGCACGGTCGATCCAGGACCAGCTCGCCGCCCCGTCGCGGCGGTTCCAGGAGGCCCTGCTCTCCGCCGAGGTCGAGGCCGCCGCCGCACCCCGCGCATCGGTCGACGCGCTCCGGAACCTCGTCGAGCACCACCGCTGGGCGGATGCGTGGCTCCGACGCCACGCCCGCGAGCACGAGGTCGTCGACCACGTCGACCACTTCTTCCACGACCAGGTGCTCGTGGCCCTGGCGGACGAGTTCCGGCTCACGTCGGAGGCGCTCGAGGCCGCCATCGTCGACGCGGTCGACGCGGGACAGTCCTTCACCGAGATCGCGTCCTCGCGTGCGCTCGAGCTCCAACGTCGCCTGGCGTGGACCTTCACCGCGGAGATCACCAGCTTCGAGCGGAAGCGCTACGTGAACCTTTCGGACGAGGCGAACAAGGCGATGAACCTCAACTCGTACATCGGACTGCTCGGCGGTGCCTACGCGTTCGAGGAGACCGCTAGCGGGACGATCCTCCGCACCGTGACCGACCACCAGACGGCCGACCTGGTCATCCCGGCGTCCGACTACATCCTGACGCTCGACGCGGACTCGGTCCTGCTGCGGGACTACTGCCTGCGCCTGGTCTACTTCCTCGAGCAGCCGGAGAACGCCCGGGTCGCCGTCACGCAGACGCCGTACTCGTCGTTCCGCGGCGCCGCGACCCGCATCGAGCGACTGGCCGGTGCCACCACGGACATCCAGCACATCCTCCACCAGGGCATGTCGCGCCACAACGCGACCTTCTGGGTCGGTGCGAACGCCGTCATCCGCACCCGCGCCCTCCGCGACATCGAAGAGGTCGAGACGGTCGGCGGCTTCGAGGTCAAGCGCTACGTGCAGGACCGCACGGTCATCGAGGACACGGAGTCGAGCGTCGACCTCGGCATGCACGGCTGGACGCTCGTCAACTACCCGGAGCGCCTGTCCTACAGCGCGACGCCGCCGGACTTCGGCTCGCTGATCGTGCAGCGCCGGCGCTGGGCGAACGGTGGGCTGCTCATCCTGCCGAAGTACCTCCGTCAGGTGCGCGAACGTCGGCAGCGGGGTGAGCGGGTCGGGCTCGTCGAGATGGCGCTCCGCGTGAACTACATGGCGTCGATCGCCTGGGGATCGCTCGGGCTCATCTTCCTGCTCGCCTACCCGTACGACTCCCGCCTGCTCAGCCCGATGGTGCTCCTGGCCGCACTGCCGTACTTCTGGCTCTTCGCGAGCGACCTGAAGTACTGCGGGTACAAGCGCACGGACATCTTCCGGATCTACGGGTTCAACCTGATCCTCATGCCCGTGAACGTCGCGGGCGTGCTGAAGAGCGTGCAGCAGGCGCTCACCGCGAAGAAGATCCCGTTCGCCCGTACCCCGAAGGTCCGGGACCGCACGGCGTCGCCGGCGCTGTACGTGCTCGCGCCCTACGCGATGGTCGCGTTCTCGGTCTTCACGTTCGCCCGCGACTACCAGGCGCAGAACTGGGGCAACGCGGTGTTCGCCGCCTTCAACGCCCTGCTCGCGATGTACGCGATCGTCGCCTACATCGGCGTGTGGAACTCGGTGGTGGACGTGTGGCTCTGGGCCACCGCGTGGATGTACTACAGCCCCGCGGACCGCGCTGCTCGCCGCGACGCCCGTCGGGCCGCTCGTGCCGCTCGGAAGGCCGGCCGGAAGGGCCTGCTGCCGGAGCCGGAGCTCGTCGCCGAGGACTGGCGTGCCGTCCTGTACTTCGGGCACCGTGGCGCGGCGATGCCCGTCCGCCACCACGCGGACGTCGTCGGCGCCGAGCGGGTGGTCGCAGCAGACCCCACGCCGCACAGCCACCACGCCACGCACGGCGCCCACGCCGCCGGCACCCCCGCGACCACGAACACGACCGACGAACGGACGGCCGCCTGATGTCCCCCACGAGACGACTCTCCCCGTTCCGGGTGTCCATCGCGGTGGTCCTCACCGCAGCCCTCGCCTACGGCGGCTACTCGGGCTTCCTCCAGTGGCAGTCCGCCCGCGCCGCCGAGACCGAGAAGTCCTGGTTCGCCGCGTACACCGACGTGACCGCGACCCCGACCTTCGCGTTCGAGGACGTCAAGAGCACGAAGGGCAGCGACGTCATGCTGTCCTTCATCGTCGCCGACCACGACGAGGCCTGCACGCCCACGTGGGGATCGGCCTACACGATGGACGAGGCGGCGGACAGCCTCGACCTCGACCGACGCATCGCCCGACTGCAGCAGCAGGAGGGGCAGGTCGGGGTGTCCTTCGGTGGACTCGCGAACGACGAGCTCGCGACGACCTGCACCACGAAGAGCGACCTGGTCGGCGCGTACGAGAGCGTCGTCGAGCGCTACGACGTCACGACCGCGGACTTCGACGTCGAGGCGGACGACCTCACCAACCACGAGGCGGGCCAGCGCCGGGCGAAGGCCGTCGCGGAACTGCAGGAGCAGCGCCGCGCCGACGGACACCCGCTGGCGGTCTGGCTCACCCTGCCGGCGGCGCCGTCGGGGCTCACCGCGGACGGCACGACCGCGGTCGCCCAGTTCCTGCGCGCCGGCGTCGACCTGGCGGGCGTCAACGCCATGACGATGGACTACGGCGAGAGCAAGGGCTCGAGCCAGAGCATGTACTCCGCCTCGGTGCAGACCCTGCAGGAGGTCCACCGGCAGCTCGGCGTCCTGTACGACCGTGCGGACACACCCCTGTCCGACGCGACGCTCTGGCACAAGGTCGGGGCGACGCCGATGATCGGTCAGAACGACGTGCAGGACGAGGTGTTCAGCCTCACCGACGCGAAGAAGCTCAACGCCTGGGCGCGTGACAAGGGCATCGGCCGCATGTCGATGTGGTCCCTGAACCGCGACACCACCTGCGGGTCGAACTACGTGAACCTGTCGACCGTGTCGAACTCCTGCTCCGGCGTGGACCAGGACGGCGTGCTCTTCGCGGACGTGCTCGGCAAGGGGTTCACCGGCGGGATCGACGCCGCGGCGTCCGACGTCACCACCGCCGAGCCGTCGGCCACGGTGCAGCCCACCGACGATCCCTCGACCAGCCCCTACCCTGTGTGGGCGCAGGACGCGTCGTACCTCGAGGGCACGAAGGTCGTCTGGCACCAGAACGTCTACGAGGCCAAGTGGTGGACCTCCGGCGACCTGCCCGACGACCCGGTGCTCAGCGCCTACGAGACGCCGTGGCAGCTCATCGGCCCGGTCCTGAAGGGCGAGAAGCCCGTCGAGCAGGTCACGCTCCCGGACGGCACGTACGACGCGTGGTCCGGCACGAAGCAGTACGACACGGGAGCGCGGGTCCTCTTCGACGGCGTGCCCTACCAGGCGAAGTGGTGGAACACGGGCGAGAGCCCGGAGGCCTCCACCAGCGACCCGGACGGGTCGCCCTGGGTGAAGCTCAAGGACTCCGAGATCAAGAAGCTCCTGGAGGACGCGAGCAAGTAGGCCTGGAGGCGCGGTGCACGCTGGCACCGCGCCTCCCGTCCGTCCGCGGTGCGTTCTCGGCATGTTCGCTGTGCGCGTTCTGTCGAGTTGTCCCCAGCCCCGTTCGGGGCTCCCGCGGAGTCACCCGTTTCCGATACGCTGGTGCGCCAAGAGGAGGAGGTCCACGATGCCAGATCCAGTGGTCCCGCAGCCGAACGGTCAGAAGACCCCCGAGCAGCGGCTGGTCGACACCACACTGACCTTCAGCATGGACATGGGCGCGGCGCTCACCGCCGAGTCCGGTGTGTCCGCGGAAGAGCGTGAAGCGATCAACGCCCTGCCCTCCGGGTCGGCGCTGCTCGTCGTCCGTCGCGGCCCCAACGTGGGTGCGCGGTTCCTCCTCGACTCGGACGTCACGACGGCGGGGCGTCACCCCGACGCCGACATCTTCCTCGACGACGTCACGGTCTCGCGCAAGCACGCCGAGTTCCTGCGACACGGCACCGCGTTCAGCGTGAAGGACCTCGGGTCCCTCAACGGCACGTACTTCGACGGTGCCCGCATCGACGAAGCGCTCCTCACCGACGGCTCCGAGGTCCAGGTCGGCAAGTTCCGCCTGACCTTCTACGCCTCCCGGGTCGACCTGGCGCGCCTGGCGACGGCGTAGTGGCCGCAGGGTCGGCCGCGGCCCGGGCGGGGGCCGTCGGCCCGGAACTGCTCACGATCGGGCAGGTCCTCGCACGCCTCAAGCCGGAGTTCCCCGACCTCGCCGGGTCGAAGCTCCGGTTCCTCGAGGAACGCGAGCTCATCACGCCGGTCCGGACGGCGAGCGGGTACCGGAAGTTCTCGCAGGCTGACGTGGACCGCCTCCGGGTCATCCTCGGTCTCCAGCGCGACCACTACCTGCCGCTGAAAGTCATCAAGGAGTACCTGGCCGACCTCGACGCGGGACGCGATCCGGTGCTCCCGGGCGGGGGAGACGCGCCGAAACCGTCGATCCTGGGCCGTGAACGCCGGTACTCGCGCGACGAGACCGTGCGCGCTGCCGGTACGTCGCCGATGCTGCTCGCGGACGCTGTGTCCGCCTCGCTGCTGCCCGCCGCGGACACCTACGGCGACGATGCCGTGGCGGTCCTCCGTGCGCTCGTCGAACTCCAGCGCTCCGGGATCGAGCCGCGGCACCTGCGCACCTTCCGTGCCACCGCCGACCGCGAGGTCGGTCTGATCGAGTCGGCACTGATGCCCGTCTCCCGCCGGGGCGACGCGACCTCCAAGGCGAAGGCGGTCGAACTCGCGCGGGAGATCGCGGGCCACCTCGAGGTCGTCCGGTCGAACCTCATCCGCGCCGCGATCAGCCGCCTCGACGCATGAGCGCGCCTGGTGTCCGTCGGTGGGTGGGGCGTATCCTCGACACGCCGGACGCGCCGAGTCGGATGTCCCGCGCCGGAGCGCTCCGAGTCGCTACCGTGGACCTCGGAACAACTCTCAACCCGTCGTTGAACCTTCGGGTGGGAGCTCGATCGTCGTGGAAGGCAAGAGCATGAGTGGGACTGACACCCCAGGTACCGGGTCGGACATGACGCGGTACGACCTCGGGTTGCTCTTCACCGACGGCATGCCCGAACACGACGAGCAGAACGGCTACCGCGGCACCGTCGCCGCCCGCGCCGCAGGGATCTCGTACCGTCAGCTCGACTACTGGGCACGGACCGAGCTCGTCGAACCCACGATCCGCGGTGCTGCCGGCTCCGGTTCGCAGCGGCTCTACGGGTTCCGGGACATCCTGGTGCTCAAGCTCGTGAAGCGACTGCTCGACACGGGGATCTCCCTGCAGCAGATCCGAACCGCGGTGAACCAGCTCCGCGAGTCCGGTGTGTCCGACCTGGCCCAGACGACCCTGATGTCGGACGGTGCGTCGGTGTACCTGTGCACCTCGGACGACGAGGTCATCGACCTGGTGTCCCGCGGGCAGGGCGTGTTCGGCATCGCCGTGGGGAAGGTCCTGCGCGAGGTCGAGTCCTCCCTGGTCGAGCTCGACGCCACCCCGGCGGCCGACCCCGCCGACGAGCTCGCCGCCCGCCGGGCTTCCCGCGCTTCCTGACGTCCGTCGTCGCGGACGGTCCACCGCCCGCGAGCGGGCACGCTCTGTCACACTCGCCTGCGCCGGACGGGCATTGCCGCCCGTTCGGCGAACGTGAGCGGCATGTCCTGCACGCTCACTCCGGGCGCGCACGGCCGACGCGCAGTCCGGTCGCAGAACTCGCCGTCGGTAGCCGTTCTGGTCGCGCGACGTGCCGCTCAGCTTCAGCGCGAGCGGCGTGTTGTGCGACCGGAGTGCACGTGCGCGGCGTGTTGTGCGACCTGAAGCCCAGGCAGCCGCGCGCGAGCGCACCCGAGCGGACGCAGCGCCGCAGCCGCGCGAGAGCCGCAGCGCCTAGGCGGCGCCGCCCTCGGCGTAGGGGCCGATCTTGCCCGTGCGCATGATGCGCTCGAGCAGCTGGTCGAAGTTCCGCGCCATCTCCTGCGCCGACTCGCCGGGCCACACGTGCAGCGGCTTCGCCGCACCCTGCGCCTGCTGCAGCGACGTGCGCTCCGGCAGCTGCGGCGAGAGCACGAGCGGCCCGAACATGTCCCGGAGCTCCTTGATGCGGAACTGGTGCTCGAGCGACTGCACCCGGGCCCGGTTCACGATGATGCCGAGCGGCTGCAGGCGGGGGGAGAGGCCGCGGCGGATCTCCTCGATGGCCCGGAGCGCACGGTCGGCGGCCGCCACCGAGAACAGCCCGGGCTCGGTCACGACGGTCACGCGGTCCGAGGCTGCCCAGGCGGTGCGGGTGAGGGCGTTGAGCGACGGGGCGCAGTCGATGAGCACGAGCTCGTAGTCCTGCTCGACGTTGGCCAGGGCCTCTTCGAGCTTCCAGATGTCGCGGATCGAGGGGTGCGGCCCGTCGAAGTTGATGGCCGAGGGCGATCCGACCATGACGTCGATCTTGCCCTGGGAGCCCTTCGTCCAGCCGGACGGGGCGATCGCCTGACGGACGATCTTCTCCTTCGGGTTCTCGAGCACGTCGGCGACGTTGAGGTGCCCGGAGATGTTGATGTCCAGGCCGGTGGAGACGTCCGACTGGGGGTCGAGGTCGACCACCAGCGTGCGCAGTCCCTTGGCGAACGCGGCCGAAGTCAGGCCGAGCGTCACCGTCGTCTTGCCGACACCGCCCTTGAGGGAGCTCACGCTGAGTACATGCACGGTGAGCAACGTTACCGCGACTAGGGTTGTGTCACCTCAACCCGGGCTGAAAGGGACCTCGTGTTCAGCAAGATCCTCGTGGCGAACCGTGGCGAGATCGCCATCCGTGCGTTCCGTGCAGCGTACGAACTGGGGGCCCGCACGGTCGCGGTCTACCCCTACGAAGACCGCAACTCCCTGCACCGGCTCAAGGCGGACGAGGCCTACCTCATCGGCGAGGCGGGGCACCCGGTCCGCGCCTACCTCGACGTCTCGGAGATCATCCGGGTCGCGAAGGAGTCCGGCGCCGACGCCATCTACCCCGGGTACGGCTTCCTCTCGGAGAACCCGGATCTCGCCGCCGCGGCGGCCGCGGCCGGCATCACGTTCATCGGGCCAGGCGAGCACGTGCTCGAGATGGCGGGCAACAAGGTGACCGCGAAGGAGCACGCCATCGCGGCGGGCGTCCCCGTGCTCGCCAGCACGCCGGCCAGCCGTGACATCGACGAACTGCTGGACGGCGCGGACGCGATCGGCTTCCCGGTGTTCGCGAAGGCGGTCGCGGGCGGCGGGGGCCGCGGCATGCGCCGGGTCGAGACGAAGGCGGAGCTCCGGCCGGCGCTCGAGGAGGCGATGCGCGAGGCCGACAGTGCCTTCGGCGACCCGACGATGTTCCTCGAGCAGGCCGTCATCCGGCCGCGGCACATCGAGGTGCAGATCCTCGCCGACGCCACCGGGACGGACGCGGGCACGATCCACCTCTTCGAGCGCGACTGCTCGGTCCAGCGCCGGAACCAGAAGGTCGTCGAGATCGCTCCGGCGCCGAACCTCGACCCGTCGGTCGCCGCGGCGCTGCACCGTGACGCCGTCGCCTTCGCCCGCTCGATCGGCTACGTCAACGCCGGCACGGTCGAGTTCCTGCTCGACACCGAGGGGGAGCGCGCCGGCCAGCACGTCTTCATCGAGATGAACCCGCGGATCCAGGTCGAGCACACCGTCACCGAGGAGGTGACCGACGTCGACCTCGTGCAGTCGCAGATGCGCATCGCCGCGGGGCAGACGCTCGCCGACCTCGGGCTGTCCCAGGACACCGTGGCCGTCCACGGCGTGGCGCTGCAGACGCGCATCACGACCGAGGACCCGACGCAGGGCTTCCGCCCGGACACGGGCAAGATCACGACGTACCGCAGCCCGGGCGGCGCGGGCGTCCGGCTCGACGGCGGCACGGTCGCGACCGGGGCGCAGATCAGCCCCCACTTCGACTCGATGCTCGCGAAGATGACCTGCCGCGGCCGGGACTTCCCCGCCGCGGTGGCCCGGGCGAAGCGCGCCCTCGCCGAGTTCCGCATCCGCGGTGTCTCCACGAACATCCCGTTCCTGCAGGCGGTGCTCGAGGACCCGGACTTCGACCGCGGCGACATCTCGACCAAGTTCATCGAGGAGCGCCCGCAGCTCTTCGGCGGGCACGTGTCGAAGGACCGCGGGACGAAGATCGTGGGCTGGCTCGCGGACGTCACCGTGAACAAGCCGAACGGCGAGCGACGTCCCCAGACCGTCGAGCCGAGCGAGAAGCTCCCCGCCGTCGACCTCTCCGCACCGGTGCCGGAAGGGCAGCGCGACCGCCTGCTGTTGCTCGGCCCGGCCGCGTGGGCGCAGGCCCTCCGCGAGCAGACCGCCCTGGCCGTCACCGAGACCACCATGCGTGACGCCCACCAGTCCCTGCTCGCGACCCGGGTGCGGACGAAGGACCTCGTCGCCGTCGCCCCTCACGTCGCACGGCTGACGCCGCAGCTGCTCAGCATGGAAGCCTGGGGCGGTGCGACCTACGACGTCGCCCTCCGGTTCCTCGGCGAGGACCCGTGGGAGCGGCTGGCCGCCCTGCGCGAGGCGATGCCGAACATCCCGATCCAGATGCTGCTCCGCGGCCGCAACACGGTGGGGTACACGCCGTACCCGACCGAGGTGACCGACGCGTTCGTCGACGAGGCGGCCCGGACCGGGGTGGACGTCTTCCGCGTGTTCGACGCGCTCAACGACGTCAGCCAGCTGCGTCCCGCCCTGGAGGCCGTGCTCGCCACCGACACGGCCGTCGCCGAGGCGGCGCTCTGCTACTCCGGTGACCTGCTCGACCCGGCCGAGGACCTCTACACGCTCGACTACTACCTCCGCCTGGCGGAGCAGATGGTCGAGGCCGGCGCGCACGTCATCGGCATCAAGGACATGGCCGGGCTCCTGCGGGCCGGTGCCGCCGAGCGGCTCGTCTCGGCGCTGCGCGAGCGCTTCGACCAGCCCGTCCACGTGCACACGCACGACACCGCCGGCGGCCAGCTCGCGACGCTCCTCGCCGCCGCTCGCGCGGGTGCGGACGCGGTGGACGTCGCGTCAGCCCCGATGGCGGGGACCACGAGCCAGCCGAGCATGTCGGCCCTCGTCGCGGCCCTCGCGCACACCGAACGCGACACGGGCCTGTCGCTCACCGCCGTGGGGGACCTCGAGCCGTACTGGGAAGCCGTGCGCCGCGCCTACGCGCCGTTCGAGTCCGGCCTGCCCGGGCCGACCGGCCGTGTGTACCGGCACGAGATCCCGGGCGGACAGCTGTCGAACCTCCGCCAGCAGGCCATCGCGCTCGGGCTCGGCGACCGCTTCGAGGAGGTCGAGGACTGGTACGCCGAGGCGAACCGCATCCTCGGCCGCCCGACGAAGGTCACGCCGTCCTCGAAGGTCGTCGGCGACCTCGCGCTGCACCTCGCCGCGGTCGACGCGGACCCGGTCGACTTCGAGCGGAACCCGGAGAAGTACGACATCCCCGACTCGGTCGTCGGCTTCATGGCCGGCGAGCTCGGTGATCTGCCCGGCGGCTGGCCCGAACCGTTCCGGTCGAAGGTCCTCGCGGGCCGCGACGTCCGGCTCGAGGTCACGCCGGTCCCGGAGTCCGAGCGGGGGCACCTCGCCGAGCCGGGCCCCGACCGTCGCGACGCCCTGAACCGCCTGCTGTTCCCGCAGCCCACGCGCGCGTTCGAGTCCGTCCGCGACCAGTTCGGCGACCTGTCCGTCGTGCCGACCGTCGACTACCTCTACGGCCTCCGTCCCGGGCAGGAGCACGTCGTGCGGCTCGGCAAGGGCGTCGACCTGTTCGTCGGTCTCGAGGCGATCGGCGAGGCCGACGACAAGGGCATCCGCACGGTCATGGCGACGCTCAACGGGCAGCTCCGCCCGGTGGCCGTCCGGGACCGTTCGATCGAGGTCGAGACGAAGGCCGCCGAGAAGGCGGACCGTTCCGACCCCGGCCACGTGGCGGCGCCGTTCTCCGGCGTCGTGACGCTCAAGGTCGCCGTCGGTGACGTCGTGGAGGCGGGAGCCCCCGTGGCGAGCATCGAGGCGATGAAGATGGAAGCGGCCATCACGGCGCCCGTGTCGGGCACCGTCGGCCGTCTCGCGATCCCGGCGACCCAGCAGGTGGAC
>Ga0308167_1000943_pt1 | contig 40757 bp, 34 predicted proteins | sample PhyCR1_2_FD_202138 | JGI IMG/M metagenome (GOLD analysis project Ga0308167, IMG submission 202138) | Phyllosphere microbial communities from UC Gill Tract Community Farm, Albany, California, United States - DLSLRC.R1 | ecosystem: Host-associated > Plants > Phyllosphere > Unclassified | place... | reverse complement strand
AAGTAACGCGAAAAAAGATATTCCCATCAAGGCATATTTCACAAAGCAACTCCTCTGAGCGGTTACGATGATGGCGATCCCAAACCAGTGCAACGCGAACAGATGTGGAAAAGAGATCGCCATTTCACGCATGGTCTGCTCTCTTCCGGGTCGATCTGAATAACTCTCAGAACAGGATCAGGCGCTAATTTACGCGTAATCCCGCCCAAATGAAATAGGTCCGTTCTGAGATATTGCTCACAATTTTAGGGTACCTGGATTTCCGGGATCGCCGACATGCCGACACGTAACTGAGCCAGATGCTGTTGGTTACCATCCAGCACAATTTTCACCGGCAGACGTTGGACGACTTTAGTGTAGTTGCCTGTAGCGTTATCGGGAGCGATCGCCGAAAAAGTTGCGCCGGTGGCGGGTGCGATGCTGTCTACATGGCCGGTAAAAGTCTCGCCCGGCAGGGCATCGACACTGATTCGTACTCGCTGGCCCGGACGCACATCGCTTAACTGCGTCTCAAGATAGTTAGCGGTAATGTAGGTTTGCTGCAGTGGCACCACCGCCAGAAGACGGGTTCCGGCTGATACGTACGCGCCGGTCCGCGCCGAGCGCTGACCCACCATGCCGTCCGCCGGAGCCGTAATCCGCGTATAGGAGAGATTGAGCCTGGCCTGATCGACGCTGGCTTTAGCCGCGGCGACGTCGGCTTCCGCTGAACGCACCGCAGCCTGTAATACGCCGACCTGTTTCATTGCTGACGCCAGCGCGGCCTGACTCTGATGCACGGCTGCCAGCGCTGAGCGCTGGTTTGAGCTGGCCTTTTGCTGATCGTCGGCTGCCACGGTACCGCTTTTATAGAGTCGGTTATAGCGATCGGCGCTTTGACCGGCATACTGTGCGGAAGCCTGGCTGGCCGCGACGCTGGCTTTCTGCTGATCAATCACCGACTGCTGTTGCTCCAGTTGAGCCTGACTGCTTAGCAGTTTTGCCTGACTCACCTGCAGGTCAGCTTCGGCACTCTCCAGTGCCACACGGTAGTCACGATCATCCAGCGTTACCAGCAGCTGGCCCGCTTTGACCTGCTGATTATCCTGCACCTGCACATTGCTGATATAGCCTGAGACTTTTGGCGCCACGACGGTGTAATCCGCATTAACGTAAGCGTCGTTGGTGCGATGATCGTTGCCGGTCATCAGCGACCAGACTAAAAAGGCGATGCCCAGTAACACCAGCAGCAGCAGACTCAGCAGCAGGGTTCTTCTCATTTCGAAAGTACGCATATTCAGTTATTCCGGGAAGGGTTTTGAATCAAAGTTTGAGGCGGCCAGACCCGTTTTGGCAGGATGGCGGTAAGCAATAACAGGCAGGCGGCAAAGCTGGTCAACATCAGCCAGCTGTCGCTCAGGCTCAACACCGTGGCCTGATGCCGGACCAGCGTGGCGAATCCGCTGAGATTATCGCTGGCGCTGATGCTGCCATCCGGCAAAAGCGGCAGACTGGGGCTGGCCTGACTGACCGTCGGCGCGGTCATCAGCCCGCTGCGACTGGCGGCCTGATTAATCAGGACACTGGAGTGAAACTGCTCACGATGAGAGAGGAAAACCTCAACCAGTGTGGAGGCGGCGATGCTGGAGAAACCGCGTACCGTATTAAACATCGCCGAGGCAAACGGGCCTTCTGGTGGGGCCACAACGCTGGTGGCGCTCATCAGTATCGGCAAAATGATCATCGGTTGTCCGAACGCCTGCAGGACCTGCAACAACCAGAAATTCTGTCGGGCCCAGTCACTTGTGATCTGCGTGCCCATAAGACAGGCGATCACCAGCAGGCCGACGCCCGCCGTCAGCATCCAGCGGCAATCGATCCAGCGGATATTCAACAGGGCCGCAACCAGTGGGGCAATAAGCAGTTGCGGCAGGCCTACGGTCAGTGCCAGCGGGGCAAACTCAAGAGTGCGAAAGCCGCTGACCTGAGCAAAATAGGCCGACGGCAGCGCGGAGCCTGAAAGCCCCAGAATAAGCACACAGGCCAGTCCCAGCAGACCGTGTGCCAGATTAGGCCGTCGGAGCATCTGCAATTTGAATAGCGGCAGCGGGTGGAACCACTCGTTGATCAGAAAAACCAGCATCAGCGGCAATGCGGCGAGCAGCATACCGGCAATCAGTGGCGAGTTCAGCCAGTCGAGGCGCTCACCCTGGGTCAGGACCAGAACCAGCAGCGCGACAGCACTGCAACCGGTCACCATGCCGAACAGATCGATTTGCTGAAAGCGTTCCGGACGCAGTGGATCCTGGGGTATCCCCCAGCTGATCAGCACCATCGCAATCAGCATGCCGGGCACGACCTGCCAGAACACCATCATCCAGCTGACATGGTCGGTCCACAACGAGGCCAGCGAGGCTGCCATATTGGGGCCAAACGTCGCGGTCAGGGCATAACCTGCCAGGCCAAACAACTTAAAGGGCGGCGGCAGAAAGCGCAGGGCGACGGTCATCAGCATCGGCGGCAGTGCGCCACCAAACAGGCCCTGCAGTACGCGCAGGCTGATAAACAGCGTCGGATCCGGCACCAGTGGCAGCAGAATGCCGGTCAGCATAAATCCCGCCGACACGCCGAGCGTAAAACGCCGCAGCGACAGGGTGACGGCAAACCAGGGCGCAATCATCATGGCGGCCACTTCTGCTGCCTGATAACCGGAGATAATCCAGCTACCCTGATCAAAACCGATGCCGATCGCGGCACGAATATCGGCCAGCGCAATATCACTGACGCGGTCGTTCAGCCCGGAGGTCAGCGCAGCGATGAGGACGCCGACCAGGCCGAGAGCCAGTCGCAGTGTAAAAGGATGAGGGGCCGGCGCGGCGGATGGCTTAGCGTTCATGGCAGGCGATCTCGTTATTATGATGCAGTGTACTGCGATGTGATACAGGGTGTAATATTACATCCCGGTATGCTGTATTGCAATGTGGTACAGGCTGTAAAAAGTGCGGCATTCGCGCTACAGTAAGGCAGCTCAAACAGGACGACGCTATGGCACATCAACCCTCCAGCCGCGAGGAGGAAAAAACGGGCGGCATTCAGGTCATCGCCCGTGCGGCAAAAATTCTTAATGCGCTGGGCGAACAGCCGGGCGGCATGAGCCTCGGCGAGATTGCTCAGGCGGTGGAACTGCCCCGTTCAACGGTGCAGCGCATTGTCGCTGCGCTCGACAGCGCCGAACTGGTGCGAAGCAGCGGGGCGGGTGGACTGCGGCTGGGGCCGGCACTGTTAAAATTGATCTCCAGCGTGCACACCGACGTGGTCGATCTGGTCAGTCCGCTGCTGGAAAAACTCTCTTCCGACACGAATGAAACGGTCTCGCTGGCCCGCGCCAGTGGCAGCCAGCTGGCGATTATTCACCATGTGGTGGCATCGCGGGAACTTCGGGTGGTGCCGCATATGGGACTTAATCTGCCACTCTACAGTACCTCTGGTGGGCGGGCGTTGCTGGCGCTGGAGTGTGAAAAAGATGTGCGAACGATCGTCGGCGACGCCTGGCAGGAGTTAACCGACATGACGGTGAAAACGCTGCCGCAGTTGCTGCAACTTATCAGGGAAGTGCGCGAAACCGGTATCGCCGTGGATCGCGGTGAAACGCTGGAAGGGATCTCTACCATGGCGTTTGCCCTGGATACGCTGTTTGGTCGCTTTTCAGTCTCTTTGCTGGTGCCCTCTGCTCGTTTTCTTCGACACGAAGCCCGTTTTCGTGACGAGATGCTGAAGTGTAAAGAGGCGCTGGTGCGTGAAATCGGCAAAATCGCCGCGATTGAAGGATAATCAACTGATGAAAACCCTGCTGATGGCCATTGACCACTCTCCTGTCGCTGAGAAGGTGGTTGCGTTAACCATTGAAGAAGCGCTGGCGCATCGTGCCGATGTGGTGGTGCTGTGCTGTGTCGATCCTGCCTACTCCTCCTGTAATCAGCCGATGGAAATCGATGCGGGTGAAGATCCAGCCGATTTTGTGGCGGCGCAGGATGAGCAGAATACGGCGGAAATGGTCGTGCGTCATGCGCTGGCACCGTTACTGCGAGCGGGAATTAATGCACGAGGCATGATACTGGCGGGTGATGCGGCAGATACCATCGTTGCCCAGTCGCAACAGCTCAAGGCCAGCATGATTATCATGGGACGTCGCCATCTCTCTTCTTTTAATCGGCTGTTAAAAGGCTCCGTCAGCGCATCGGTTATCGAGCGTGCTTACTGTCCTGTGCTGATCGATGTGCGTAAGGATTAATTCCGCAGCATGAATTCTCTGCTCTTCATTACGCTGGCCGCCTTTGCGCTGCTGGCGTTTATCGTCATTGTGCTGATCAAAACTACCCGACTGCGTTTGTGGCAGGGGCTGATCCTCTTTCTGCTGCCACTGATACTGGCAAATCTGGTCTGGTTCAGTTGGGTCGCGCCGCATCAGGCACAGACCGCGCAGCGTGAGCAGGCGGTAAATCAACTGGCAACTATGCCAGGCTATCGGGTGCTGAAGACGCAGGAACCGGCATTATGGCTGTTGCTGACCCAGGAGCTGAGCCATCGAATCCGCGCGGGCGAGCCGGCTGACAAGGCGACGGGCGAGCTACGTGGCTGGCTGATTGAGGTGATTAACCAACGACTGATGCGCGGAACGGATACTGCGGTCGTTAACTATATCGGCGTCTCGGTAGAAGAGATGCGGGCGCTGAACCAAATCGACCCTGGCCTTTGCTTCCGATATCTCTATCCACAGGTGAGTGGGGGCATCAATTTGCTGACCACACTGCCGTCTTCGCTGAATCACAAAGAGGCGGATGCCATGGAGCAGTTGTTGCTGAACAGTCCTCCACCCGAGCAGCCGCTGGATAAGACCCAGGCCCAGGACGATCTGCAAAAAATCGTCGCACGGCTCTATCTGAAATGGGGCGACAGGCTGCAGCAACTGAATATGCCTGCTGATACGGCAGTTGATCGTTCATCGCTGTGTGCCATGTCGATTGATCTCTACAGTGCCATCCTGGCATTACCGGACAAGCGCGCCGCTAACCTGTTACGTAGAATGGTGGCAATGACGGGCCAGTGAGCGACGGCGGAATAGCAGGCGAAAAAAAGCCCGCTAAACGCGGGCAGGGAAGAGAGAGGAACAGATTTCTTATTTTGGCATTTCCTGGTGTGGTGCAGTCTTCATTTCGTTTGGTCTGAGTACATCCTGTCACTTCCGTCATGATAGTGATAGCCGTTTAATCGTATTGCATTAATCGGTAAAAGCTTCTAAATTTTTGATTTTTCGCGCATTAATCCTATGGATGCGTGACTGGCTGCGTCATAAACTGCGCGGCAACATGAGGATAACTAAATGAAAAAACTGATTACCGGCGCAATGGCGCTGATTCTGCTGAGTGGTTGTACTGCCAGCAAACCCGGGGCATTTGAACGCGTTGATGAAGATCCAGACTCAAACACCGTGCAGTATCGTTTTGATCCGGCAAAGGTCAATCGTGACGCAATGGATATAGATCTGGCGAATTACTGCAATAAGAAAGGATTTGATAAAGTTGAGGCATTGCCTGCGCAGGAAAGTCATATTCCAGGACTGCAGAAAATGTGGTTCCAGTGTAATTACGCACTTAAAGGCTGAATATAAAAACGGGCGGGATAATTATCCCGCCCTTTAATTTTAACGCTTTTATTTTATGCTGTGTAACATCTTTGCCCGTTAGCGGCGATGGTAACCGCCATGATACCCATCGTGATAACCTCCATAGTAACCTCCATGATATCCGCCGCCACCACCGCGATGCCAGCCATTGTCGTGTTCTGGTCTGATGATACAACCGCTTAATAACGTCATCAGTGCAACCACAGAAGCGACTTTAATTAATCTCTTCATCGGAAGCTTCTCCTCTTTTCCAATGACTGTGACACTACGCTGGAAAAGTGGAGTGAAGATGCAGGCTTTGTAGAGTTATTAAGGAAGATATGACGGAATATTTCAGAGTGGTGAATTTTGCAGCAGAGATAATTAAAGAAATCGGAATGAACTGAATAATAAATACTCTCAAAGAGAATAGTCTCAAAATCAAGTCAAAATAATTCTCATTTAAAAGTTTTTACCACTACATTATTAGCATGTCAGTTCAATGGGAGAGAAACATGGCGCATGACGTTAAAAATATTCTGGCTTTACAGGCTGAACTGGGCGAATGCCCGCTCTGGTCCGTCGAAGAACAGGTGCTCTACTGTGTCGATATCCTGGCACCCGCCATTCACCGTTTTGATCCGGGCAGCGGCGAGTTGCAGACCTTCCCCCAAGCGGAAGAGGTGGGATGTATCGGTCTGCGTGAGCAGGGCGGCCTGATAGCTGCACTGCGTGGTGGTGTCTGGCTGCTGGATGCTAAGGGTAAGCCGGAAAAAAAAATCGCAGAGAATCCCGGTATCGCTGCGCAAAGTCGCTTTAATGATGGCCGCGTCGATCCCTGGGGTAACTTCTGGTGCGGCAGCCTGTGGGAACCGCAGGACAAAAACGGTGGCCTGTTGTGCCGTGTGACGCCTGACCTGAAGCTGGAGGTGAAGGCGCGCGACATTAAAATTTCCAACGGGCTGGCATTCTCCCCCGACCAACGCTGGATGTATCACAGTGACACGCCGAATGAGGCACTCTATCGCTACCCGTTAGACGAGCAGGGCGAACCGGGCGAACGCACCCTGTTCCGTCGTTTCGACGCGAAAGGTGGCTTGCCGGATGGTGCCGCTGTAGATAGCGAAGGCTTTTACTGGTCAGCACAGTTTGATGGCGGACGCGTGGTGCGCATCGATCCACTGAGCAGCGACATCGTCGATGAGATCCTGTTGCCAGTGAAGTGGCCAACCATGGTGGCCTTTGGCGGTGCTGATCTTAAAACGTTGTTCATCACCAGTTCACGCGAAGACCGCACTGAAGAAGAGCTGGCGCGCTATCCGCAGTCTGGCGATATCTTTGCCGTAGACCTGGCGGTGGCGGGAATGGCAGAGCCGCGATTCCGCGGCTAAACGTAAACGGGCCGCTTAATCGCGGCCCGTGGTAATTGTCAGCAAGCATTAATGCCGTTGCAACACAGGTTCTGCTGTGATGGAACTCTGCGGCAAGCGAATGGTGAGTGACAGGAACAGCGAGATGACCAGCAGCGTCATAATCAGGCTGAAGGTGACGGTGAAACCACCAAACAGTGAGGCAACCAGCGAACCCAGTACGCTACCGATACCAAAGCCGAGATAGAGCAGGCCATAGTTTTTGGTCAGGTTATTGAGGCCAAAGAAATCACTCACCAGCGACGGGAATACTGTGATAGTGCCGCCAAAGCTGAAGGCCACACAGGCGAGTGACAGGAAGAAGGTCATCTCATTCATCCGGGTAAACAGCAGCACACTCATTCCAGTCAGCGACACGATTTGCGCCAGCGAAATAACTCTGATGCGCAGCATTTTGTCGGAGAGCACACCTAATACCAGCCGACCACTCAGGTTGGCAATCGCGATAACCGTTACCGCGCTGGCAGCGGTCTGTGTGGAGAGATGCACCAGTCCTTCGCCGATATCTTTGGCAACGCCTATCACATAGAGGCCACTCATGCAGGCGGTCAGGAACATCAGCGCCAGCATCCAGTACTGCGGCAGTCGCACCGATTGTGCCAGCGTGTAATCCCGCACATGTTGCTGACCCTGGGTAGCCGGTCCGTTCTGCTGCAGTGGCGCTTCACGCATCAGCAGCGCGCCGAGGATGATCATCGACATTGCCAGCACGCCCCAGATCATGAAGGTCTGTTCCAGACCGACCGTTGCCAGCAGCGTCCCGCAGATAAATTTGAATCCCAGGCTGCCCAGACCGTATGCACCAATCGCACAGGCAGAGATCATCCCTTTGCGTTCCGGAAACCATTTCACGCAGTTTGACAGCGTCATCAGGTAACCTGCGCCATCGGCCAGACCCACCAGCAGTCCGGCACTGAAATAGAGCATCATCAGGTTACTGGCGTGCGCGGTGAGCCAGAAACCCAGCGCCATCAGTACACCCGCACCGATAGTGACGCGGCGTACACCAAAACGTTCCTGTAATTTCCCGGCCAGCGAAGAGGCGATAGCCAGACCTAAACTCAGCAGGCCAAACGAAAAAGCGACCTGGCTGACGGAGGCATCCAGCTTCTGTGACAGCTGCCCATTAAACAAACTCCATGTGTAGACTGACCCAAGTGCGAACTGAGTAATGACGGTGCCGAACAATGTAAGCCAGCGCGAACGCTGGTAAGAAGCCTGTTGAGTCTGGTTCATGATTTTCTCTCCCGTCCGGGAATCTGGACACTGCGGTCAGAATAAAGCAATGATTCGCGCGCGTGAGCAGTAAAGGCATGAACGGAACGGATCAGGGAATGAAATGCCATTCAGGCGGTATGAATGGCATCGCGGGAGTTAAGCCCCGCCGAATCAGAAGTAACCAAAGCGGCAACTTAATAATTAAGCGTAATTAGCCGTAAGATAATGTTTCAATCAGACGATTCTATGAGCAGGTTTCCAGATTACTTGCCAGGCTTAGAGTTCACTTAACAGGAGGAAATATGAAAGACCGGACATATGAATCCAGCACCAGTGAGGATGAAGTTTGCTGCATCATCGGTCAGGCGGTGATTGAACTCAGTACAGAACAACAGCCTGTGACCAAATCGACGCTGGCATTAAAACTGCTGTCGATGGCCGATCGTGATAGTGACGATGAGCGTGTTCTGCTCTACTGGATTGCGCGTAAAGCGATCAATAAACCCCAGAAACTCCTTCAGCAACAGTGGGCGTAACGCCCATCCGGCAGCGGGCCTCAGCCCGCTTCGGCGTCAGATGATTACCCGGCGACGGCTTGCCGGCCAGCGGGCAAACATCACGACATTGCCCAGCAAAATCATGACAAGGCCAGGGATGGCGCTGGCATGCCACTCATACCCCTCAAAGTGGGTAGAAAGTGCCAGCGCAACCAATGGAAACAACACCGTTGTGCAGGCAGCCCGACTGGCGCCGATACGTCCCACCAGCGTAAAATAGGCCCCGAATCCCATCACCGATCCCACGATGGCCAGATACGTTAAGGCCCCAATCCACTGCGTATTCCAGGCTGGCTGCAGCGAAACACCCTGTAGCAGCGAGACCAGTGCCATCATCAGCGCACCGTATAACATGCCGTAGCTGTTGGTTGTCAGCACGTCGCGCTGGAGACGCTGATGCCGCTGACTGATCATATTGCCGAAAGAAAATCCCAGCGTGCCCAGCGCACTTAATCCAATGCCCCACATCAATCCGGCAGAGGCCTGCGTACTACGCAGATCGTGCCAGAACAACGCAACAATGCCTGCCATGCCCAGTGCTATCGCCGGAATCAGGCGTGCAGAAGGACGCTGACGGAAAAATATCCATTGATTAATAGCGTTGTACATCACAGCCATTGAGAAAATCACTGACTCCAGCCCGCTGCTGATATAGCCAGAAGCGTAATAGAAGCAAACGAAGTTGAAGCCAAAGACGCAGCCCCCTTGCAGCACACAGAAGAGGTGGTCCTGTAGTGTTAGCCTGTGCAGCCGTTTTATCAGCTTTAGCAGCAATAGCATGACCAGTGAAGCCAGCAAGAAGCGCCAGAAAACAGCGACGGTGACGGCATTGATGCCCGCAGACTGTTGCGCATAGATAGCAATCCAGGTGGTGCCCCAGATGAGGACAACTGAGAGATACAAAAAAAGATTCATTGCGAGATTCTCCACTGCAAAACGCCGAGTCTGCACCAGTAAACCGATCGGTTCTTGCAGCAGCTTGCGCAGCATTTGCAAAATCTTGCGCATTTTTGCCGTCCGTCCCATTGTGGCCTGTTCTCTGTCCCGCGCAATCCGTAAACTGGCCCTCTGTTTATCTGAGCTGATACCCCGATGAGCCGTTACCAGACCTTTGATATGCTGCAACGCCACAAAGCACAACTGCGTGATCAGGTGCAACTTCACAGCGGCATTCAGCTGGCGGCCTGGTTCAATAGTGGCGATCGCGTAACCAACCTTAGCGATCATCACACGCTGAGCCTTTATGTGGCGGGCGGCTACGATACCTGGCATAAAACTGCGCACGGCTGGCGTAACGGTGGCGCACCGGATCGTTTCTGTCTGATGCCTTCTGGCACGGAGTCAACCTGGGATCTGCGTGCCGATCTCGCTTTTGTTCATCTTTATTGCAGTGAAAATCAGCTGCGGCAGCTGGCCGAACAGGTCTGGGACCGCAGTCCGGCGCAATTAAATTTGCATGAAAAAGTCTTTTCTACGGATGACCGTATTACCCAGCTTTATCGACACTTCCTGCTGAGCAGCGACTGGCAACAGCCCGCCAGCCAGCTGACATTAAGCAGCGCATCAACACTGCTTCTGACCCATCTGTTGCAACACTACAGCGACGTAAAGTGGCAATTGCCCCAGGTGCGCGGCGGACTGGCTCCGGTGGTATTACGACGTGTTCTGGAATTTATAGAAGCTCATCTCGACCAGCCTTTAACCCTGACGGTGCTGGCGCAGGAAGCGGCATTAAGTGAGTTTCACTTTGCCCGTATGTTCCGTCACACCACGGGCGAAGCGCCACACCAGTTTGTGATGCGTCGTCGCATGGATCGCGCGAGGACAATGCTTGCGCATCCCGATTTGACGCTGACCGCGATTGCTCTTCAGTGTGGTTTCCACTCTTCTGCGCATTTCAGCCATCGTTTCCGTCAGGTCTATGGCATGACGCCTTCTGCTTGTCGACGGGGGAGTCGCTGATCTTCCTGGCAGCAAAAGGCGTTATGTGAAGCGCATAATAACACCAAAAATAATTAACATTTTTTATGTTTAGAATTAACCCTTATGGGTTAAGTTTCGTCATCAATTTCTGACTCAATTCTATAAAATAGTCATTAACCGCACTTTTTAGCCATCAGTCATTTTACGGCTCAATTCTCAATTGAACTGTGAAATGAAGTATCTTGCAATCCCAGATTTCATGCACCCGCGAGCGAGATTCTTAAGAAAACTCTTATATATCAGATCACTAGATCCCAACTTCTCGCACGTCCTCTCTGTTACATTTTGTTTCATCTTATCATTTCCTTTACCTGTTCCACTATTTTTACACTCACGCTATTGGTGTTTATCTGAAAATTAAATTTACGGATTCACGCTTCTGAACCGCGTCATATCGCCAGTAGATGGATTGAACTCGCTTCTGCCCGCAGCGCCTGTTTTGAGAGGAATGTTTAATGGCAGGAATGATTTATGGCAGGGGTAGCCGTTCTTAACATTTGACACTGGCTGTGGCGGTTTCTATCACTCCATAGAACAGGGACAGCCATGTCTAACTCTTCCTTTCAGTCCGAAATACCCAAGGCACGTATTAATTTAAAACTTGATTTGCATACGGGCGGTGCGAGTAAGAAAACCGAACTCCCCCTGAAATTACTGGTGGCAGGCGACTTCAGTCATGGTCAGGAGTCTGCACCTCTCTCTGAGCGAAAAAAAGTTAATCTGAACAAAAATAACTTTGACTCAGTACTTTCCGAATATTCCCCAAACGTCAATCTGACCGTTAAAAACACGCTGGCTGATGACGGCAGCGAAGACAACATCAGCCTGACCTTCCGGAGCATGGAGGATTTCACCCCGGAGCAGGTATCCCGTCAAATACCTCAGCTAAAGGCGATGCTGTCCATGCGCAATCTGCTTCGCGACTTAAAAGCTAACCTGCTGGATAATCAGGCTTTCCGAAAAGAGCTGGAAAAAATTCTGCTCGACCCGGCATTAAGCGCAGAACTCCGCGCAGAACTGTCTGCTCTGGCCCCGAAACAGCCATAACGGTCAGGATGATTTAACGGATTAATAAGGAGGATATTGATGTCTGTAAAAATTGAGAATGTCGCGGGTGGCGAGAGTGTGGTGCTGGAACGTCCGGCTGCTGGTGGGGTTTATGCGTCTCTGTTTAAAAAAATCAATCTGAACCCGGTCTCCGAACTCAGTGCACTGGATATCTGGCAGGATGCGCAGGCGATGTCGGATGCGACTGCGGATGAACGTTTAACGGCGGGGATGCAGGTATTTCTGGAATGCCTGACGAAAGCGGGCTCAAAAGTTGAAAAACTCGACAAAAACCTGATTGACCATCATATCGCGGAGCTGGACTACCAGATTAGCCGTCAGCTGGATGCGGTAATGCATAGCGAAGAATTCCAGGCGGTGGAGAGCCTGTGGCGGGGCGTGAAATCGCTGGTCGACAAAACTGATTTCCGTCAGAACGTGAAAGTTGAACTGCTGGATATGTCCAAAGAAGACCTGCGTCAGGACTTCGAAGACTGCCCGGAAATCATCCAGAGTGGATTGTATAAACACACCTATATTAATGAGTATGACACCCCTGGCGGTGAGCCGATTGCCGCGCTGATTTCCGGCTACGAATTTGATGCTTCCGCTCAGGATGTAACGCTTCTGCGCAACATCTCTAAAGTGTCTGCTGCTGCGCATATGCCGTTTATCGGCTCCGCAGGCCCGAAATTTTTCCTCAAGGATTCGATGGAGGAAGTGGCGGCTATAAAAGATATCGGTAACTACTTTGACCGCGCTGAATATATCAAATGGAAGTCCTTTCGCGAGACGGACGATTCCCGCTATATCGGTCTGGTGATGCCGCGTGTCCTGGGCCGTCTGCCATATGGCCCGGATACCGTGCCGGTGCGCAGCTTCAATTACGTGGAAGAAGTGAAAGGCCCGGATCACGACAAATACCTCTGGACCAACGCCTCATTTGCCTTTGCATCCAACATGGTTCGCAGTTTTATTAATAACGGCTGGTGTGTGCAAATCCGTGGCCCGCAGGCCGGTGGTGCCGTTCAGGATCTGCCTATTCATCTGTACGATCTGGGCACCGGCAATCAGGTCAAGATCCCATCTGAAGTGATGATCCCTGAAACCCGTGAGTTTGAGTTTGCCAATCTCGGCTTCATTCCGCTCTCCTACTACAAGAACCGTGACTATGCGTGCTTCTTCTCGGCGAACTCGACCCAGAAACCAGCCCTGTATGACACCGCGGATGCCACAGCCAACAGCCGCATCAATGCCCGTCTGCCTTACATCTTCCTGCTGTCACGCATTGCTCACTACCTGAAGCTGATTCAGCGTGAAAACATCGGCACCACCAAGGACCGCCGTTTACTGGAGCTCGAGCTCAACACCTGGGTATGTAGTCTGGTGACGGAAATGACCGATCCGGGCGACGAGCTGCAGGCGTCTCACCCGCTGCGCGATGCCAAAGTGGTGGTGGAAGATATCGAAGATAACCCGGGCTTCTTCCGTGTGAAGCTGTATGCGGTACCGCACTTCCAGGTGGAAGGGATGGACGTCAACCTGTCACTGGTTTCCCAGATGCCGAAGGCGAAATCCTAAGTAAGGCAGGAAGCCCATGAAAACGGAACAACCGTTATGGGGCAGAGGCCAGATGGTCTCTCCCCAGCACTTCCAGCAACAGGCCGCGTATGCGGCCTGGTCTGCGGAATGTATCGCCCGGCTGGGTCTTGCCCAGCCCTGGGGAATGATCGAGGCCACGTTTGAGCCGGATGCACTGAAGCTGGGCTGTCTGCAGGCCCGTCATCTGCATATCCGCTTCCCTGACGGGACGCTTATCGATACGGATAATGCGGACGACCTGCCACCGGTGCTGTCGCTTGAGAGCGAGTCGCAGGCCGTAACGGTGGTCCTCGCCCTGCCGCTGCTGCGGGCCAATGGTGGCAACTGCCTGAAGCCTGATGAAGTGGCTGAACGCCCGGTACGTTTCCGCCAGCGCTGGCGTGATGTCCGCAACCGCTTTGGTGAAGATACCCGCCAGATTGCGGTCATTCAGCCTGAACTGACTTTGCGCTTTGCCCATCAGAACAACAGCGATTACCTGACCTGTCCGGTTGCCCGTCTGCAGCAGAACTCGCAGGGTAACTGGGCACCCGATGAGGCCTTTCTTCCTCCTCTGTTAGCGCTGCAGGGCAGCCGCTGGCTGGTCACCCAACTGGACCAACTGATGACGCAACTGCGTGCGCGTCTGACTCGTCTGATGGCCATGCGCCGTGAAAGCAATGAGCGGATGGCCGATTTTGCCGTGGCCGATGTGTCCCTGTTCTGGTTGCTCAATGCGCTGAACAGTGCTGAGCCGGTACTGGGGCAGTTCCAGCGTCACCCGCAAAGTCCGCCTGAGCGTCTGTATCCAGAGCTGGCAAGGTTCGCGGGCAGCCTGCTGACCTTCTCACTGGAGCACCAGGTCAGTGCCATTCCGGCCTGGCAGCATGAGCAGCTGAATAACGTCTTCCCGCCGCTGTTTGATTTGCTGGGCGATCTGCTGGAAGCCAGTCTGCCGTCGCGGGTGGTTTCCATTGAACTGGATTACGATCCGCGTCTGCATTTCTGGCAGGCCCGTCTGCACGATCCGCGTCTGCGCGAAGGCGCCGATTATTACCTCTCCGTTCGTTCGCCGATGTCGGTGGCACAGCTGCAGGAGCAGTTCCCGCGCCAGTGCAAGGTCGGCAGTCCCGATCACGTTCGCAGTATCGTCAACTCCTCCCGCGTGGGGGTGCCGCTGACGCCACTGCGTCATGTGCCGGCCGCCATTCCGCTGCGCCTGGAAAATCAGTATTTCAACCTTGATGTGACACACCCACTGGCCACCGAGATGTTGCAAAGCGGCAGTTGCATGTTTTATGTCCCGGGGATGCTCGGCGAGCCTGAACTTGAACTCTTTGCGGTACTGAGAACATGAGTGAGCATAAACGCGGCGCGGCCGCGTCCATCGATATTGATGAGCTGCTGCAGGATACCTGGCTGCAGGTCATCAGCCTGCGCCACGGCCCGACGTTTCAGGACGGTGAGGGGCGGGTCCTGTGGGAGCGCTGTATTGCCGATGTGGAGCGGGTCCGGCAAGAGCTGAAAGCGCGTGAGCTGGACGAGGCGGGCTGTGAGCACATTCTTGCCGCGCAATGTGCCCTGCTCGATGAGGCGGTGAAAGGTCGGGGCGTGGAGGATGACGCCTGCGTGCAGTGGTACAACATTCCGCTGCAGGGGCATTTCCTGGGCACCATGGATGCTGGCGATACGCTCTGTGACCGGATGCATGATGTCCTGCGTGAACCCGCCCCCGATGCAGCAGTACTGACCTGTTTTCAGCGGGTGATGCTGCTGGGGTTCCTCGGCAGCTACCGCTCTCTGAACGATCCGGCGCGGCAGTCCCTCGTCAGTGCGCTCAGTGAGGACGTCGCCCCCTTCAGCTATCCGCAGTCCCCCCCGGTACTGGCAGAAAGTCGTGCCGGACGGGGCATGGGGGGCTGGCTGGCCTCCTGGCCGGCGCGTATCGGCCTCAGCCTGCTCGTTGTGGCGGTGCTCTGGTGGGGGCTGGACTGCTGGCTTGACCAGACCCTGAAAGCCCTGTTGCCGGGAGCGGTGAAATGAGTCCTGCACAACAGCGCGGACTGGCATTGTGGGCTGCTCTGCTGAGCGCCGTGGTGTGCCTTGGGTTTCTCCCGGTGTCACAGCCAGTCTCGATCCTGCTTCTGCTGGGGACGCTGGGGGGCATCGTGGCGTGCTGGTTTGTGGCAAGCCGTCGCCAGAAGCAGGGCGATACTCTGAATCTGAATGACCTGCCTGACGCCACTTACCGCCAGCCGGTGGTGCTGGTCTGTGGCGATCTGCCACAGGCCTGGTCACAGCCGTCTCAGGTTCTGACCGTCACCCAGGGGTGCTGGATCCGGGTTGAAGACCATCAGGACCTGGAGCAGGTGGCGCGTCAGCTGTTATGGCTTCGTCCGGACTGGGGGCGGCAGCTGTCGTTAATGGTCAGCGTTTGCCCTCAGAAGCACGCAGACCGTGAAGCTCTGACCAGTCGTCTGCTGGCTTTGCGCTGGCAAATCAGCCAGCTGCGTAAGGAGAGTGGTCATTCCGTGCCACTGGTTCTGAACGGTCAGGCAGGCAGCGTCATGATGAACGACATGCTCTGGCAGGCGGCAATACCTGGCGAAGGGGTCAGCGTCTGGCGAGGATCGTCAGCGCCCTGCTCGATTGCCAGCTGGGTCACCACCGGCGGGGCGATGGCGATGCAGCAACAGGTACTGATGAACAGCCTGATGAGCTGGTTCCACCATCACGTTAAAGCGGTCTTCATGGATGAAAATCCGGATATCCCGGCCATTGCCCCGACCGCCGTGCTGTGGGGAATTGGGCCCATTCTGGCTGGCAGCCTGGCCTCATCCCTCTGGACAGCATCATTATCCCGCCACACCACGATGCAACACGTCGCCGGATGGCAGCCCGTTGGCACCGACAGCACGGTGATGTCACTGTTCCCTGACTTTGTTCTGCCGCTGCTGCCAGAAGGCCCGGGGCTGACACCGTGGGGCAGGACGCTGCGTTGTGCTCTCGGGATGTTCACCCTGGCGGCGATGGCGGCACTGCTCAGCAGTGGCTGGAATAATCACCAGTTGCTGCAGCGAGTGAGCTTTGACATCACCCACTATGACCGCATTTCGATGGATGATTACGGCCCGAAAGCAGAGGCCGTGAAGGTGCTGCGTCAGGACGGCGCACTGCTGGATAACTGGTCGCGTAACGGTGAACCACTGAACATGAGTCTGGGTCTGTATCAGGGCGGGCATCTGCGCATGCCGGTGCTGGAAGCGATCCGCTCGTATGTGCCCCCGCCGCCGCCGCCCAAACCGCAGCCGAAACCCAAACCGGTTCCGAAAATCGTTCGTCTCGACAGCATGTCGCTGTTCGATTCCGGTAAATCTGAACTGAAATCGGGCTCCACCAAAATGCTGGTGACCTCCCTGGTCGGCATTAAGGCCAAACCGGGCTGGCTGATTGTGGTCAGTGGCCACACCGATAACACCGGCAACCCTCAACTGAATCAGACGCTCTCCCTGAGGCGTGCCGAAGCGGTACGCAACTGGATGCGTGACACCGGCGATGTGCCGGAAAGCTGTTTTGCGGTGCAGGGCTATGGCGAAAGCCGCCCGGTCGCAACGAACGACACCCCGGAAGGGCGCGCACTTAACCGTCGTGTCGAAATCAGTCTGGTTCCGCAGGCCGACGCCTGTCAGATACCGGGCAATCCCCTGGCGTCATCGGATGATGGCGCAGATAAAACTGTAATGGAGTAAATCACATGGCAATTCCTGTTTATCTTTGGCTGAAAGACGACGGCGGCGCGGACATCAAAGGGTCTGTGGACGTTCAGGATCGCGAAGGCAGCATCGAAGTGGTGGCACAGAAACACGATCTGTACATCCCGACCGACAACAACACCGGCAAGCTGACCGGTACCCGTATCCACACCCCGTTCCTGTTCACCAAGGAAATCGACTCCTCAAGCCCGTACCTGTACAAGGCGGTGACCACCGGTCAGACCCTGAAGTCTGCTGAATTCAAGTGGTACAAAATCAACGACGCGGGTCAGGAAGTGGAGTACTTCAACACCAAACTGGAAAACGTGAAAGTGGTGAAGGTGAATCCTGAAATGTATGACATCAAGGATCCATCCAAAGAGAAGCATAACCACCTTGAGCGCATTGAACTGCGCTACGAAAAAATCACCTGGACCTACAAAGACGGCAACATCATTCATTCCGATTCCTGGAACGAACGCGCCACCGCGTAAGACCAGAAGTGGGCAGCACATCCTGCCCGCTTTTTTGTTTTTGCTGAACGTCTGCCCTGCGGGCGCTGAGCAAAGAACCCCACAAACTGCCAGCCTGACCGTATGCGCTTTGGTACCCTTCCCGGGAAACAGCGATGGGCGGTAGCGTGTCCAGGAAACGACAAAGAGAGAAAGTCATGGAAAATCCAGCCATTCTGCTGCGACGTCTGAACCCTTACTGTGCCCGTGCGATGGAAGGGGCGGCTTCGCTCTGCCAGACCCGGGCGCATGCAGAAATTTTGCCTGAGCACTGGCTGCTGAAACTGCTTGAGCAGGGTGAAGGTGACCTGACGGTGCTGGCCCGCCGTTATGAGTGGGATATGGATGCGCTATGGCAGGACATGCTGGCCTGGCTGGATAATCAGCCCCGCTCAGTTCGTCAGCGTCCACAGCTGTCCGCCAGCGTTCAGACCCTCCTGCAGGAAGCCTGGCTACTGGCGTCCCTTGCGGGGGAAGAACAGATCCGCAGTGTTCATCTGCTGATGGCGCTGGTTGCTCAGCCAAAACTGGCGCGCTGCGATGGCCTTTGGCCATTGCTGACGCTGGGCCAGAGCCAGCTTGAGCGACTGCGTCCGTTGCTGGATACGCAATCTGACGAGCGCCCGGACATGCAGCTGGAGGAAGAATTAGCCAAAAGCGATGCGGTTGAGTTCGTGGGTCTCCCGGTCGGCGTTTCTGAAGGCAAAGAAGGCGAGTTGTCGCCTGCGCTGCAGAACGCGCTGGATAAATTCACCCTCGATGTCACCGCCAAAGCGAAAGATGGCAAAATCGACCCGGTGTTTGGCCGTGATACCGAAATTCGCCAGATGGTGGACATCCTCTCCCGTCGCCGTAAAAACAACCCGATCCTGGTCGGCGAGCCGGGTGTCGGTAAAACGGCCCTGGTGGAAGGCCTGGCGCTGCGGATCTCCGAGGGCAATGTGCCCGAAAGCCTGAAAACCGTGGTACTGCGTACTCTGGACCTCGGTCTGCTGCAGGCGGGCGCTGGCGTAAAGGGTGAGTTCGAACAGCGCCTGAAAAATGTCATCGATGCCGTGCAGCAGTCGCCGGTGCCTGTCCTGCTGTTTATCGACGAAGCGCACACCATCATCGGCGCGGGGAATTCGGCCGGAGGCGCGGATGCGGCCAATCTGCTGAAGCCTGCGCTGGCACGCGGCGAACTGCGCACCATTGCCGCCACTACCTGGTCCGAATACAAACAGTATTTCGAGCGTGATGCCGCGCTGGAGCGCCGCTTCCAGATGGTGAAAGTGGACGAGCCGGACGACGACACCGCCTGCCTGATGCTCAGGGGCCTGAAATCCCGCTACGCGGAACACCATGGCGTACATATCACTGACGATGCCGTCCGTGCCGCCGTCACGCTTTCTCGCCGCTACCTGACGGGCCGCCAGCTGCCGGACAAAGCCGTTGACCTGCTCGATACGGCCTCTGCCCGTGTGCGCATGAGTCTCGACACCGTGCCGGAAGCGCTGACGCAGTTTCGGGCGCAGCTCACTGCCCTGGACATCGAAAAGCAGGCGCTGCTGGAAGATATCGCGCTGGGTAATCATCGCCACGACGAACGCCTGGCGGCGATTGAACAACAGCAGAACGATCTTATTGTTGAGCTCGACGTGCTGGAAACCCAGTATGGCCGCGAGCTGAGCCTGACGGAACAGCTGCTTGACGTGCGTCAGGACATCAGCCGTCAGACCGATATCAACAACCTGCAAAACCAGCTCTCCACGCTGCAGGGCAGCACGCCGCTGCTCTCGGTGGACGTGGGCCCCCGCACCGTGGCCAACGTGATTGCCGACTGGACCGGCGTGCCGCTCTCCTCACTGATGAAAGATGAGCAGACCGAACTGCTGACCCTGGAAGCTGAAATCGGTAAGCGCGTGGTGGGTCAGGATATGTCCCTCAATGCCATTGCGCAGCGACTGCGGGCGGCGAAAACCGGTCTGACGTCTGAGAACGGCCCTCAGGGCGTGTTCCTGCTGGTCGGTCCGAGTGGAGTCGGTAAAACCGAGACCGCGCTGGCGCTGGCCGATGTGCTGTACGGTGGTGAAAAGTCACTCATTACCATCAACCTGTCCGAATACCAGGAGCCGCACACCGTTTCCCAGCTGAAGGGCTCCCCGCCGGGTTACGTCGGTTACGGCCAGGGCGGTATTCTGACCGAAGCGGTGCGCAAGCGTCCGTACAGCGTGGTACTGCTCGATGAAGTGGAAAAAGCCCACCGCGACGTGATGAATCTGTTCTATCAGGTCTTCGACCGCGGCTTTATGCGCGACGGCGAAGGGTGTGAAATTGACTTCCGTAATACCGTTATTCTGATGACCTCGAACCTTGGCAGCGACCACCTCATGCAGCTGCTGGATGAACAGCCAGACGCCAGCGAAAGCGACCTGCACGAACTGCTGCGCCCGATTTTATGTGACCACTTCCAGCCCGCGCTGCTGGCCCGCTTCCAGACGGTAATTTACCGTCCGCTGGCAGAAACGGCCATCCGCACCATCGTGGAGATGAAGCTCAGCCAGGTGAGCCAGCGCCTGAAGCGTCACTACGGGCTGACCACGCAGATTGGCGATAGCCTGTATGACACGCTGACCTTGGCCTGCCTGTTGCCGGATACCGGTGCGCGTAACGTTGATAGTCTTCTCAACCAGCAAATCCTGCCAGTACTGAGTCAGCAGTTGCTGACCCATATGGCCGCGAAGCAGAAGCCCAAATTACTGACCCTGGAGTGGAGCGACGAGGAGGGCATTGTACTGGAGTTTTATACCCCAGCCACTGAACCAGAAGGAACTGACGCATGAGCACGAATTTTAAAATCCTCTTCAGCCACAATCACCACGGGCTTTCGGTAAAAGGCTGTGAGTCCGGGCTGGACGTTCTGGCCTTTGAGGGTCACGAAGCCCTGAGTCAACCGTTCAGCTACCGTATTGAGTTCACCAGTGGCGATCATGCCATCAGCAAGGAAATGATGCTGATGAAAGCCGCTTCCCTGACGCTGCAGGCACCGGTGGATCAAGGCTATGGCATTAAGGTGCAACAGGCCGTTCGCGTCATTCAGGGGATAGTCAGCGGTTTTGAATGCCTCAGTACCTCAAAAGACGAAACACACTATGCCCTGACGCTGACCCCACGTATGGCGTTGCTCAGCCGTTCACACCAGAACGCCATCTACCAGGATATGTCGGTTCCACAGATTGTTGAAAAAATCCTGCGCGAGCGCCACAACATGCGCGGCCAGGATTTTCTGTTCTCACTGACTCAGGACTATCCGCGCCGCGAGCAGGTGATGCAGTACGGCGAGGACGATCTGCATTTTATCACCCGCCTGCTGGGCGAAGTGGGCATCTGGTTCCGCTTTACCACCGACACGCGCCTCAATATTGATGTGGTGGAATTTTACGACAGCCAGCAGGGCTATGAGAAAGGCCTGACCCTGCCATCTGTGCCGCCATCCGGCCAGCACTCAAAAGGGGTGGACTCGGTCTGGGGCATGGAGTGCCACCACGCGGTGGTGCAAAAGCAGGTCAGCACCCGCGATTACAACTACCGCGCGGCAAACGAGGACATGAACATCCAGGTCGATGTGACCCGGGGGGACGCCACCACCTGTGGTGAGGCCTATCACTATGCCGACAATTACCTGACGCCGGGCAGTAAATACAACCGCCATCCGGCCCCGGAATCCGGGGCGTTCTTTGCCTGTATTCGCCACGAACGTTACCTGAATGGTCAGACACAAACCCGCGCTATCACCAGCTGCCCGACACTCTTTCCGGGTATGCTGTTAAAAGTCACCGGCGGCTATGAGGTGGCAGAGGTGTTTGCGCAGGGCGTGGCCATCACGACGATGCACACGCACGCCCGTCGTGACGAAGATTTTGGTGTTAATTTTGAGGGTATCCCGGACAGCACTGATTTTTGCTTCCGTCCTGAGCCTGGCTCACGCCCGGTGATGGCTGGCACATTGCCGGCACGCGTCACGAGCACCACCGGGAACGACACCTACGGCCACATCGATAAAGACGGGCGCTATCGCGTCAACATGCTGTTTGACCGTGATAACCGGGAGGCCGGGTTCGAGAGCCTGTGGGTGCGCCAGTCCCGCCCGTATGCCGGCGACACTTACGGCCTGCACCTGCCGCTGCTGGCGGGCACCGAAGTGGCGATTGGTTTTGAGGACGGTAACCCGGACCGGCCGTACATCTCAGGCGTGCTACACGACTCGGCGCACGGCGACCATGTCACCATCCGGAACTACAAACGTAACGTCCTGCGCACTCCGGCGAACAACAAAATTCGCCTCGACGATGAACGCGGAAAAGAGCATATCAAGGTCAGCACGGAGTACGGTGGCAAAAGCCAGCTCAATCTCGGGCATCTGGTGGACAGTGAGAAACAACAGCGCGGGGAGGGTTTTGAACTCAGAACCGACAGCCGGGGAGCCATCCGGGCGAAGAAAGGGATGTTCATCAGCGCCGATGGCCAGACGAAAGCACAGGGCCAGGTGCTGGAGATGCAGCCGGCGGTCAGCAATCTGGGTGACGCCCGGGAGCAGATGACATCCATCTCCGATGACGCGCAGAAGGCGACCGCGAACCCGGCGGACCTCCAGGCACAAATCAAACTGCTGGAACAGCAGCTTACAGACCTCAAAAAATCGGTACTGCTGCTCAGCGCGCCGGAGGGTATGGCGCTGACCAGCGGACAGCATCTGCAGGTATCTGCCGGGCAGAACCTGATAGCCACTGCCGGCAAGAATGCCGATATCAGCGTGGTGAAGAATCTGTTTGTGGGGGTTGGTAATGCGCTCAGCGTGTTTGTGCGTAAGCTCGGGATAAAGCTCATTGCCAATCAGGGACCAGTACAGGTACAGGCACAGAACGACCTGATGGAATTATTAGCCCGCAAGGAAATCAGCATCGTCAGTACCGAAGATGAAATCAAAATCATTGCCAAGAAGAGGCTGACCCTAAACGGTGGAGGAAGTTATATAAGGATTGATGCAAGTGCGATTGAATCAGCCACAGCTGGTGAATACCGCACGAAGGCTGGGCATTATGGGCGTAAGAAAAGCGCATCAGAAAAGGTCACGTTACCCGTATTTCCGGTAATGGAACCTGGCAAGCAAAGTTTACGGTTTGCTTTCCCTGGTGCAGATAGTGTCAGTCAAAGTATGGATTGGATGGCAAATCAGCAGTACAGCATCACTGACAGTAGTGGAAAAATATTGTCTACCGGAACGATAGACAACTCAGGACTCTTTCCAAAAATAGAACTTCCAGAAAGCGATACATTAAATTTAATCATTGGACGAGAGACTTGGGAGCAGGAGGAATTGTCTACAACATCTACTGAACCTGACAGTCAGGAAGATCTTGACTCGCTGATTCTTGAAGCAGACATGGATGATATCGAGATGGATGAAGATTATCTATCGGGGTTAACTGAATCAATGATTACGAAACTACTAAATTTAAAAACGGCCGGGTGATTTATGTTAAAGAAGACTTTTAAATCAATTTTATGTTTTACAATCATTTTTTATAGCTTCGGAGTGTTTGCTACCTGCCTCAAAGAAGGCGATAAGGTGAGTCTTTCTGGTGTTGTGAGTGAAAAATTATACTACGGCCCTCCAGGTTGGGGGGAGGAAAAAGCTCATGATGAGAAATTACATGAGTGGATACTGCATTTAAACCAGCCACTAGAATGTGTAGATGACGCAGATACTGACAATCAATACTGGAATCAGGACGTTCAGTTGATACTGCGTGATGTTAATGACTATAAAGCTCATAGAAATCTTCTCGGACAAATTGTCAGTGTTAATGGCGAAATACTCCTTGCTGAAACTGGGTATCATATGACGCCAGTTCTATTAGATAACGCTAAGTTTGAAGCTATAGCTAAATAGCTATAAGGAGTGTTTTTAATGCGCTTTATAAATGCTATTTATCATGAGTCAACTAAGACCGTTGAATATGAGTCAACCTGTGGCACAAAATTATTGAAGACGAGTGGTACACTGAATTGGCGATTCAATAATCCAGGGAATCTCATTTCTGCAAAAAATCAGCCAGGAAAAATTGGTGTTGGAGTCGTTTATAACCCAGAAAAACATTCGTTCGCAATATTTTCCAGTATAGAGGCTGGTGAGAATGCGAAAATCTCACTGCTTAAGAGAAAGTATAAAGATTATACCATCCCAGATATGATGAAGAAGTATGCTCCGGGAAACGACGGTAATGACCCTGATGCTTATGCGAATTTTATCATGTCAGAAAGCGGGGTAACCAAGGATGAGAAAGTCGGGGATCTGGACGATACAAAATTCAATAAAGTAATCAGAGCAATTAGTAAAAAAGAAGGTGGATTGAAGACTGGCACTGAAAAATGGGTTTATGTAACAAATGTTACTGTTTCTGATGGATCCCGGCCAGTTGCTGATTTGCCATTTAAGGTAACGCTTGGAAGTACGGGCTATGAGTGGAAGACAGATGAGTACGGAAAACTTAAAACAATTATTCATACTAAACCTGGTATGTCTATTGTAATTAAATACACTAATTCTTTAGGTCAGGAAGATGTTGTTTATTCTGCGGTTGCTGGAGAGGAAACGAAAAGTATATTACTTACAAGAAATTACTCACAGTTTTCTGCAAAAACACTTGTCGATGCACCAAAGATTTCACGAGAGAAGAGCACTCAGAAGCCAATAGAGTATACCGTTATGTCAGGTGATTCTCTTTCTAAAATAGCCGAGCGTTATAAAACAAATGCCGGTGAGATTGCTAAAAATAATAATATTCAAGATGTAAGTCGGATCTTCCCAGGGCAGCGCCTAACCATTTATGGTGTGAATCCTGATAGCTCTTCGATTTATCTGGTTTTACCTGGCGACACATTGGCAAAAATCGCCGCAAAGAATGATATAGATGTAGATGAAGTTGCTCGCCAAAACAACATTTCAGATCCTAATAAAATATATCCTGGGCAATCAATATCTATAAACAAAAATGGCTGCAGTAACTCTACGCAGGATGAGGCGTTGAAAACTACTTCTAGCGCTTCAAAACCAGCGGATAAACAACCACAAAAGAAAGTTGCCAGCAATACGAATAAGAAAATACTGGAATCAGTCGGGGGAAAGAACTCCGGAAATCCTATTGCTCTGCTCCCGCATGATCAGCGAGAGGCTCCATGGATGGCAATTGCCATTAAAGAAGCTCAAAAATGGAAAGGAGCTGATGAATCGTTAATAACTAAAAAATCTAATTACCACCAACTTATAGGATATGGAAAGTTACTGCCAAATCTCGTAGGCAGCAAACACGCATGGTGCGCATCGTTTGTGAATTACTGTTTGCAAGAAGAGGGATATGCTAAATCCAAGTATCCTTATAGAGCGAAATCGTTTATAGGTGATAGTGGTTTTTTTGAAATATCCAAGCCTGTTTACGGAGCCATCGCGACCTCGGGTCATCATGCTACTTTTGTTTATGGAATCGCAAATGGTGGCATTATTGGCTTGGGAGGAAATCAAGGTGGGCTTTCAATTATAAATGGGTCCGTATCTGCAGGTACGATTAAATTCTCAACTTATAATGGAATGAGATATTATTTGCCTTTATCTTATAAAGGGTATTATAAGGAAACTCAAAAACATAGTCTTCAGGAATTTGATATCAATGAACTTAATTTAAAGTTGTTAGGTATGATAGTGAAATCAAGAGGAAAAGAGAGTACACGATGAATGGGAAAATAATAGTTATACTCATGCTTATCTTACCCCAATTAGCGTTCGCCAGTCCCGACATCGTCCAAAAGGTATGGAGTGATAATTCAGGAAAGCATACTGTAATTATAGACAAGCAGCTTGATAGTAAAGGCGGTGGAGAAAATTTGCTTATAAAACAAATAACCAACAATAGAGAGGATTGGATTCTTAGGGATTATGTTAGGGGTTGTGAAGAAGATGTAAAATTAGATGTGGTAGTTAATTCTATAGAGGTTAATAAATCTTTATCTGATGACATAGGCACAGTTTTATTTGCATACAAGATTGGATGTGTTGGTGGAATAGATCCTGTTACGGTAAAATATTTTGCGTTTAGAAACGGAATGAAATATTCCTTAAGAGGAGAGGAACATATTATTGTTGGTAGCGATGGTTTCGGAGGAGAGAAAGCGCCAGCGCCTGACTTTAATCTCAGGAATGATAAATCACTTCTGGAATACATGATGAAAAAATGGACTTATATTTCAACTACCAAAATAAATTAAGACGATAGAATTAACACCTAACTGGTTTTTTTGGTCAGTATAACGTCATTTATGAGGTTATTTTGAATCGCTTTATGTCGGTCGTTTTACTTTCTTCTGTTGCTTTTAATGTTTTCGCATTTGATGTAGAGCTTACAAAAAATGTTACAATGGAAATGAAAAATAGCTCTGCAGTCAAGAAAGTTCATCTTGACACTCTCGTCAATGGTTACACTGTTAAATGTGATGGTTCAACAATAGTTATGTGGGGAAAGCCTGTTAAATTCAATGAGAGTAACCCACAGGATACATATATTATAATTATTAATTTGAATGCAGGTTATAAGGCTGTTGAAAAAAGAGTGAGCGAGGGCGTCTTTGGTATTGAGTATTTAAAAGGTAAAAACAGTGCTTTCACTGATGCCGGGAAAGGTTTATTTGTCAACCTATCCACTGCTCAACTTGGTGATGTGAAGAGTGACTTTGATTCCTCAGATGATAATAATTTTGAGTCATGCGATAAAAATAAAAAATGGGAATTTAATCGATACAATTAGGTTATCCGATTGAATATTCCTTGAAGAATAAAGAGGAAATGGATGTCGGATTCACTTAAAAATCCACCTGAGTATTATCCTCGGCCTGAACCTATAAAAACAACTCGTTGGTTTATGACCTTGGGCATCATGTTGGCCCTCAGCATTATCCTGATGTGTATTTTTGGGCGGTATGTTGATAATCACCGCTTCTGGTTATTTTCTTTGGGTGCCCCCACAGCAATCTGGGGCTTTGCTTTTGCTTTCAGATTGGGTATATGGATGTTACGGGATATCAAAGCAAATGGCTTTGATCGAAGGCGGGAGCAGTGGATCTTGCGTGAAACTCGCAGTGCACGCCGCGCACTTCAGGTGCTGAACGCTTCATTCATTACTGGCCACTCAGCATCTTCCCAGGAAGTAATAGCTATTTCCATGCAAGGCAACGAAAGCATTATTGTTTCTCAGACTGACCGAAATGGTAACGAAAGTACTCGCATGAGTCGAGTTGCTTCAAGCCCTCAAGATACACCAAGGTATTTGATTGCTGAAATATTTTCCAGATTGATTGCTAAGCTTCCGTTTATACAATTCCCTGACAAAGTATCTCTGGTTGTCGTTTTTAATATATCAACATCTTTGCCTCAAGAGAATATTCGTCATTGCTGGGATGATGCAATGAAAAAAAATAATATTACCGTCCCTGTTGAATACGGCGAAGGGAATGGACTCAGCATCATAGATGATTGGTTGAATACTCGTATTAAAGATAAAGCGATGCTGCTCATCGTGTCACTTCAGATTGCACCAGTGGTTTCAAATAACTCTGCTGAAGCGGCAGTGGCCATTCTTCTCGGCAACCGCCTGACACAGGAGGCTCTCGAACCTGTTGCACTGCTGCATCGACCGGATCCCGCCCCACCAGGAGGGCTGGAAGAGGGGATGCGAATGGCCGCCTATAACGTTCCGGTCAAAGAAAATATCGTCAAACACCTGTGGCTTGCCGGCTTGACGAAAGAGCAACGCGCAGAAGTGGTCGGGAGCCAGAATAAACATCCCGCCCAGTCCGTTGAAGACGACGCTGTAGTAAACCTTGACGTATCAATGGGACATGCAGGTGCCGCCGCTCCCTGGCTGGCTATTGCTGCAGCCACAGACATCGCCCGGCAAACTCAATTACCGCAGATGATCATCAGCGGCGACACCACACAGGATGTGCTGTGGAGCACACTCGTTACCCCGATTGCTTCCCGACAGGAGATGGACGCGTGAGGTTGAAAGCTCTATTACCGAAAACAACGGAAGGCCGCTACCGTGCTGTCGCCCTGTTCTTCCTGGTCCTGCTGGCCGCCATGGCATTTATTGTCTGGAAACGCCCGGACATGGCAGGCCTTCAGCCTGACAGCGAGCAACAGACTTACTGGCTTATTGCCGGGGGCTGTGTCACGGGATGTGCCTTGCTTGCTTCACTGTTGCTTTTGGTCGCAGTTCGCAGTGCCGGGAAGACTGTATTTGATGACCTGGTGGATGGCACAAACGGTGATGACGAGAAAAAGAAACGAGAAACAGAGAAGGTTGCTGTTCATCCGGCCGTAGCGATGTGTAACACCCTTAGACGCCATTTGCATTCACGTTTCGGCCTTTTCTGGCGCCGTAAGGTCCGCCTGTTGCTGGTCACGGGTAACGAAGAAGCCATTGAACAACTGCTCCCCGGCCTGCAGGAAAATCAGTGGCTGGAAGGGAACCGCACGGTGCTGATTTATGGTGGCAGTCTGACCGCTGAACACGACAAAGAAAAATATACCGCCCTGCGCAAACTGCGTCGGGGCCGCCCTCTGGACGGTATTGTCCGGGTACTACCACAGACGCTGAATCTCACCTCTCAAATCAGCGATAACGACCTGCGCGGGTTTGAAAAAATCAGCGAGCTGTTGCGCTATTCGGCTCCCGTCTGGATATGGAAGCTGTGCGACAGTGACTGGTCGCAAACGAACCGCACCGAACAGGCCGTTGGGGCGTCGTTCCCGCTGCGTGCCAGCACTGACGATGTGACCCATCAGCTGGAGTCAATGCTCTCCGGGTTACGGGAACAGGGTGTGAGTCAGATTGCTCAACACCGGCAAAACGACTTTCTGCTGCGTCTTGGCCAGTCCCTGAAAACAGGCGGTATCCGCCGCTGGGCAGAGCAGCTGTCCCCCTGGCTGTATACCACTCAGCAACGCATCCCGCTACGTGGCCTGATGTTCAGCCTGCCACAGAGCCAGCCTGCAGAAGACCCGGAGGGAGCCACGCCGGTGACGGCCGGTGAAGAGAAATTTATTCCGGCATCACAGCGCCATGCCCTGACATTACCAGCCACCTGGCAGGGAGTTGTGGACGACTGTACCCGGGTACGCGGCCGCCGGGTCGGGATGGCCTGGGAGCAGACGCTGGCCTGGTCATTGATGGCCATTATCGGTATCTGGGGGGCGGGAACGCTGCTGTCGTTTGCGGTAAACCGGTTGCAGATTGTTTCTGTTGCCGAACAGGCCCACGCCCTGGTGGAACACCCTTCCGTTTCCGATGACCAGCTGACTGCACTGCATACCCTGCGTAACCATGCGGGTCGCCTGAAGCATAACATCAGCGAGGGTTCGCCGTGGTACCAGCGGTTTGGCCTCGACCATAATCAGCAACTGCTCGATGCCATGCTGCCGTGGTACGGCGTGGCGAATAACCGCCTTATTCGTGACCCGGCAAACCTTGCCCTGCAGCAGAAGCTCAGTGCGCTGGCAAACTCGGCCCCCAATAGTGACCAGCGCACGCAGCTGGCGAAACCGGGTTATGACCAGCTCAAGGCCTGGCTGATGATGTCACGTCCGGATAAGGTTGACGGCGTGTTCTATGCCGAAACGATGAAGTCCGTGCAGCCTACCCGAACAGGCATTTCCACCGGATTGTGGCAGAGCCTGTCACCGGATTTGTGGGCCTTCTATCTCTACGAACTGCCGAAGCAGCCGCAGTGGAAAATCATTCCGGACGCGCAGCTGGTCAGCCAGAGTCGTCAGGTGCTGCTCCAGCAGATTGGTCGCCGTAACGCCGAAAGCACGCTGTATGAAAACATGCTCAAATCCGTTCGTCGCAACTTTGCGGATGTAACACTTGAAGACATGGCCAGCGGCACTGATGCCCGCCGCCTGTTCACCACTGAAGACGTGGTGCCGGGGATGTTCACGCGTCAGGCCTGGGAAGGGGGCATTCAGCAGGCGATTGAGAAAGCAGCAACTTCCCGTCGTGATGAAATCGACTGGGTGCTGAGTGACAGTCATAAGGCACTATCTGCTGACCTGTCGCCGGAAGCCCTGAAAGCGCGCCTGACGCAGCGTTATTTCACCGACTTTGCCAGCCGCTGGCTGAACTTCCTCAACAGCCTCCGACTTAATCCAGCGAACAATATCGCCGATGTCACCGACCAGCTCACGCTGATGAGTGATGTTCGCCAGTCCCCGCTGATTGCGCTGATGAACACCATTGCCTGGCAGGGCCAGACCGGTCAGAAAAGTGAAGGGCTGTCTGACTCCATTATCAAATCAGCCAAAGACCTGGTGGGCGGAAGTGAGAAGCCAGCCATTGACCAGACTGCATCCGGTCCACAGGGGCCGATGGATGAAACCTTTAGTCCTCTACTAACCCTGATGGGGAAAAACACCGGCAGCAACGTGATGTCGGCCGACACCTCGCTCAGTCTGCAGACCTGGCTGACGCGCATCACTCGTGTCCGTCTGCGCCTGCAGCAGGTCGCCAGCGCGTCGGACCCCCAGGAGATGATGCAGACTCTGGCCCAGACGGTATTCCAGGGTAAAAGTATCGATCTGACCGATACCCAGCAGTACGGCAGCCTGATTTCGGCAAGTCTTGGCGAAGAATGGAGTGGCTTTGGCAGTACGATATTTGTGCAGCCGCTGACCCAGGCCTGGGAAACGGTTCTGCAACCGTCAGCCGCGAGCCTCAATGACAAGTGGAGTCGTTCGGTGGTGGCCAACTGGCACACGGCCTTTGATGGCCGCTATCCGTTTGCCGCCAGTAAAAGTGACGCCTCGTTGCCGATGCTGGCGGAGTTTTTGCGTAAGGACAGCGGACGTATTGAGCGCTTCCTGACCACGGAGCTCAGTGGTGTGCTGCACAAAGAGGGCAGCCAGTGGGTGCCAGATAAAGTGAACAGCCAGGGGCTGGTGTTTAACCCGGCGTTCCTGAAAGCGGTCAACCAGCTGAGCCAGCTGTCAGACATTCTGTTCACCGACGGCAGTCAGGGCATCAGCTTCGAACTTCAGGCCCGTGCGGTACCGCAGGTGGTGGAAACCCAACTGACCATCGATGGTCAGCAGTTGCACTACTTCAACCAGATGGCCGACTGGCAGACCTTCCGCTGGCCGGGAGACACTTACAAACCCGGTACGATGCTGACCTGGACTTCGACCAGTGCAGGTGCGCGGCTATTCGGGGATTACAGCGGAACATGGGGTTTCATTCGCTGGCTGGAGCAGGGTAAACGTCAGCAACTTGACCGCAGCCAGTGGATGATGAGTTTCACCGCTCCAGATGGTCGCACACTGCAGTGGGTGCTGCGTTCCCAACTGGGCAAAGGCCCGCTGGCACTGCTTGACCTCCGGGGGTTCACCTTACCGGACCAGATTTTCAGTGTGGACAGCGCCGCCACGGCGCAGGCTCTGATGAGTTCAGGAAACAGTGATATGGACGGAGTGGAATAACACAATGAGCACACTACAGAACCTTGTGACTGCCTGTCAGGCTGATGAAACCCAACTAAAACAACAGGCACAGGCGCGAACGGAAAGCTGGCATCGCTGGACAACACCCGTCAGCGACAGTCACCCGACCGGTGAAGATCCCGGATACGACGATGATTTCCAGCGTATCCGTGAAGAGGTCAATAAACTCTCCGGCATCGATACTGCACTGATTTGCCAGCTGGCGGAAAAGCTGCTCACCACCACCGCGCTGGACATTCGTGTTGCCACGTATTACTGCTGGGCGCGCCTGCATCAGGATGGCGAAGCCGGGTTCGCCGAAGGACTGGAGTTGCTGGCCGGGATGCTGCAGCACTTTGGCACGCAGTTGCATCCGCAGCGCGACCGAAGCCGTAAAGCCTCACTGGAGTGGCTGGCGGGCTCCCGCGTGCTCGACAGCCTGTCGCTGTATCCGGAAGTCGTGGGTGATGACGCACAGCGTACTGTCGGCGCGCTGTTGCTTATCCGGGAATGCCTGGAGTCAGAGCCGGAAGCCTCCCGGCCAGAGCTCAATGCGCTTTACAGCGCACTGGGATCCCGTCTGATGAAAGCTGGCGGCGTGGATGCGGTGGTACCGCAGAACGCCAGCAGCACGCCAGCATTCGTACCTGACATGACCGGGAGCACGGCTCCCGTGCTGACCCGCATCACGTCCGGACAGGATCTGCTGGCACAGGCCCGCACGCTGACGGGCTACCTGCGTGAACAGCCTGATGGCTGGCTTGCCGCACACCGGCTGATGAAAAGCCTGCGTCATGACACGCTGAGGGCGATCCCGGCTCCGGATGCGGAAGGGAAAACGCGCATCGAACCGCCGCGAGCAGATCAACGGGCTATGCTCAAGCGCCTGTACCTGCAGAAAAGCTGGTCGGAAATGCTGGAGCAGGCTGACAGTGCCTTTTCCCGTGGCGCCAACCATCTCTGGCTGGATCTGCAATGGTATATCCATCAGGCGCTACTGAAATCCGGGCAGAACGTCCTCGCAGAGATTATCGTGGCCGACCTGAAAGGGCTGCTTCGCCGCCTCATCGGGCTGGAAACTCTGGCCTTTAATGACGGGACGCCGTTTGCCGATGAGGTCACGCTGAACTGGATAAGCGAAAGTGTGCTGGACGATATGCCGGGCTGGAAAGATGAGCCCGTCACCGCCATCAGTGCCATGGACAACGATATTCTGGCCCTGGAGCCGGAAGCGCTGGAGAAAGCGGACAGCGAAGGCCTTGATGCCACACTGCAGTGGCTTCAGACCCGGCCGGGCACAGACAACGCCCGTGATAAATGGCTGCTGCGCCTGCTAATGGCCCGCGTGGCTGAGCAGAAGGGAAAGAATGAGCTGGCCCTTTATCTGCTGGGTGAACTCGATGGGACTGCACAGTCCATCACCCTGACACAGTGGACGCCAGAGCTGCTGTTTGAAGTCAAATCACGCCGCCTCCGGCTGCTGCGCATGAAAGCCACCCGCAGTGAAACCGATAAATCGCGCTTCCAGCCCGAGATGGATCTGCTTCTGGCGGGTCTTATCGCGCTTGACCCGGCAAGCAGCGCGGTACTGTGCGGATAATCAGGACTGAATTTATCAAGGAGAGCCAAACATGGCAGAAGGTAACTATCTGGTACAGGGTGATAAAACAACCTGTGGCGGGAGAATAACGACGGGTGCAGAGGATCACACCCTTTTTGATAAACCCGTTGCCAGAGAGCGGGACAGTGTGACCTGTGGTAAGCATGCCGGGCTTTTTAAAATTGCCGGCGGTATCGATAACGACACCATTCATGACCGGCGTATGGCTGGCACCCTCGACAGTTACAGCACCTGCCCCTGCAAAGCAAAATTTATTCCGTCGATGCTGGATGATACGTATGAGAAGAGCAGTGGAGCTTGCGCCGCAGAACCAGCAGCAGGCTTTGCAGCACCTGTGCAAACTTCGTCAGAATTGCCGGGTTATCTGACCGGTAAGCAAAAGCCGACTGGATTTGTACCTGATTATCCAGTTTTACGGAATACTCATGATTTACCAGATGGTAATTTGAGGGCTATGCTAAGGCAAACTAATCAGGATGTGATGCTGCTCACTCTTCCAGAAGCTTTCGAAATATTGTCCTCGTGGGGGGCATGGAAACACGGGTGGGTAGCAATAACAGAAAGTGACCCCGGACAAATAGTTGTAAATTATGGAACAAATATCAAGGATGTTGTGACTGCATCCATGTTGATAAACCAATTGGGAAGCTTCAGCATAAAAGCAACAACATATGTAAACCACAACGGTACAGAACTGATAAAAATAAGTGGTTATCCTGGTGTAAGGAAAATATTGAATGCACCTGTGTTTGCGGCTAAAAATCCAAAGATTGTTGATTTGGGAATTGGTAAATATGGGTTTGCAAAATCTGTTGTTGAAGGAGCACGGCTGACATTTTATGTCGCAGCCGCTTACAGGACTATTGATTTCATTTTGAACGATGAGAGGTCTTTAGCGGAATTCATAGGATCTCTGGCTACTGATGTAGTGAAAATCGGCATTGTATCAGTAGTCACATTTGTCGTTGGAAGTGTCGTAGTGACCCCGTTGATTGCATTTAACCTTGTAATCGTCATTGGCGTTGGATTTTTTGCTGCCTGGGGTTTAAATAAGCTGGACCAGAAATTTGGTGTGACAGACAAAGTAGTTGAGTACATTGATGCGGCTCAACAAGAATTTGCTGAAAAAGCTAGAGAAATGGAAGATGGTTTTTGGGACTTAGGTTCTATGCTTGCAGGGAAAATGTTAATAAAAGGAAAGCAAATTATAGAATCAGAGATTAGAGGATATTTGAGAGGTTCGATTGGTGATATTACCAAAAGGACATACTAATATATGAATAAAAAAGCCAAGACTGTTTTTTCAGTTGTTATATTGTTGGTTGTTTCTATTGTGTCATTTTGCTTTTGGTTGAGCGAAATCTCTGATTATCTGGAATTCCCTGAAGAGATTGTTTTTTCGTGGATGTCATTAAGTCTTATATCGATACCGATAATGTTTGCATTTCCCTTATACTGGTTTTTCCTCTCACTTCGACATGGGGAGAAACATGCACTTAAAAAAATTAATAGGATTATGCCGCTTTTTAAGCTTATGTGTGTGTTTACTTTTGCATTGTCATGTGCAATGTCGTTTGGTTATTTATCAGCACTAAAAAGCAAAGGTTATACTCTTTGCTCGGGAGTACCCTCTGGATGGACACCAGGAACAGCAAGTAAATATGTAGTAGATAAAAAATTATGTTTCAGTTCGGGTTTGCAATATGAAAGATAGAGTCCGCGAATTTTTCGCTATCATTATCATTCCTGGGTTGTGCTCTCTGAGTTTTTATCTTGGGGACAGTATATTTAAAGAATATTTCAGCTTTGGTGATGAGATTGTTTTTTTTCATGGTTAACCGTTGCTTTGGTTGCGTTGCCTTTTGTAATGATATTCCCACTGGTCTATTTTATTCTGGTTCTCTTCAAGGGCAAAGAGTTTGCTTTCAGGAAGATTGATTACTATGTCGTTTATTTAAAATGGGGTTGCATTGCTATCGTTGTACCAGGTTTGTTGTACTCCATCCTCTATCCAAAAGAGCTGATTAGCAGAGGATATGTACGCTGCAATGGCATTCCATCGGGTTGGATGCCAGGTACAGCCACTCGTTATGTAAAAAAAAGATTTTCCTGTAAACCATATTGATGAGCGACCTTTTCTATTTGAAGTCGCCTGTCGGTTTTTGGAATTCCCTTCATCGCTCATCACGCAGTAATTAACTAAACAGAAACTACTATGGACGACTTAACCCTGCGTTATTACGACGCCGAAATGCGCTACCTGCTTGAAGCGGGTGAAGAATTTGCCCGTGCTCACCCCGAGCAGGCGGCGATGCTCAATCTTGATAAAGCGGGCGCCCGTGACCCGTATGTCGAACGCCTGTTCGAAGGCTTTGCGTTCCTGATGGGGCGTCTTCGCGAGAAGCTGGACGACGATCTGCCGGAACTGACCGAAGGGCTGGTCAGCCTGCTGTGGCCGCATTATCTGCGCACCATCCCATCGCTATCCGTGGTCGAGTTTTCTCCCGACTGGCGTGAAATGAAGGAGCCGATGCGGATAGCAAAAGGCTTCGAGGTCCATTCCCGACCTATTGGTGAGAAGGGCACGCGCTGCCGCTATACCACAACAAAAGAAATAAGCCTCCAGCCGCTGTCGCTTGCGCGGGCGAGTCTGGCCACCGATCCGGATGGCCGCTCCGTCGTGACGCTGCGTTTCAGTTGTAGCAAACTGGCGGACTGGAGCCGCATTGATCTCAGCTATCTTCCTCTCTATCTAAATGCTGACGCACCGCTAGCCTGTGCCATGCACGAAGCCTTTACTATGAACGTGGCCCGGATGTGGTTGCGTCTTCCCGGAGATGTGGACAGAAGACCATTTGATGGTCACTTTACTGCGCTTGGGTTCGGTGACGACGATGCGCTGTGGCCGGCGGGAAACAGCAGTTTCAGCGGCTACCAGCTGCTGCTGGAGTACTTCACGTTCCGTGAGAAATTCATGTTCAACGGGCTGCGGGGTCTGGATACCGTGGCTTTCCCGGCGGAGCTTTCCTGGTTTGAAATCGACGTAGTGCTGGCGGAACGCTGGGAGCATGACTTCAGCTTTACGGAAAAACATTTGCGGCTGAACTGCGTACCGGTGATTAACCTGTTCCCGCTGGAATCAGACCCGCTGACGCTGAATTCGTTGCAGACCGAATATATGCTGCGTCCGATGCGTGTGCAGGATGGTCACACTGAGATTTACGCCGTGGATTCGGTGGTGTCATCGAGCCAGCATACCTACGTTCCGTTCTCAAGCTTCCGGCACAGAGGCGGCATGATGCGCCATGAAGCACCGGAATATTACTATCACACCCGCGTACGGCGCGGTCCGTCAGGGTTGCATAACACCTGGCTTATCCTCGGCGGCGAAGCGTTTGATAATCACACCGTGCCGGAAGACGAAAGCCTGTCGCTGGCGCTGACCGGGACCAACGGGCAGTTGCCGCGCCGCGCCCTGCAGAGCACTGTGCTCGATACGGTAATGAAAACCACCTCCGCCAGTATTACCGTGCGTAATCTCTGTGCCCCGACGCTGCCCTATTATCCGCCAGCCCAGGACCGTTTTCACTGGCGTGTGCTGAGCCATCTTGGCAGCAGTTTTCTTTCGATGATGGATAACGCGGAAGTGCTGCGTGGGACGCTGGCGCTGTATGAGTGGACTAACAGCGAGATGAACCGCCGTCGCCTCGAAGCCATCATTGAGGTTAAACACAGTGAAACTGAGCGCTTTGAGCAGGGTTATCTGGTGCGCGGCGTGCAGATAGAAGTGACCCTCGACAGCCACGGCTTTGCCGGGCGCGGCGACATCTGTCTGTTTGGTGAAATGCTGAGCCGCTTCTTTGCGCTCTACACCGATATCTATCTGTTTAATCGCCTGATTATCATCCTGCAACCGACCGGAGAGCGCCTGGAATGGGAAGAGAAGCACAATCGCCGCATTCCCGGCTGACCCCGCGACTGGAAGCCGACCTGCACCGCATTAACTTTTACCGCTTCTGCCAGCTGCTGGAGAAACGCAATCCGGGCAGACCGCTGATGGGTTCAACCAGCCATCCGGCTGATGACCCGGTGCGTTTTGCCCCGCATCCGGGAATGGGCTTTCCGGCCAGTGAGCTGAAAGCCGTCGAATACGACGAGGATGACGACCGTAAATCGCCGGTTGTTCGCACCACTTTTATGGGCATGTACGGCGTCGATTCACCATTACCGACAGCCTATCTCGATGACATCACGCTGCGCACGGAAGGGCACGAGGCGCTGCAGAGTTTTCTCGATATCTTCAGCCACCGCGTTCTGACGCAGTTTTACCGCATCTGGCGTAAATACTCTTACCCGGCAAGCTTCGAGCCCGGCGGGACTGACAGTATTTCACAGTCGCTGCTGGGCCTGGTAGGACTCGGCATTCCCGGAACGGCGAAAAATATTGCCACTCCGGTCTCGCGATTTCTGGCACTGCTTGGTGTGTTACAGCAGCCCGGAAAAACCCAGCAGGGGATGCAGGCACTAGTCAGTTTGCTGGCGCCGCATACCCGGGTACAGGTCAGTCCGTACTGTCTGCGCCCAGTAGAAATCAGCCAGCCGCTGGGCTTTTACGGCGATAAGGATTTTCTGCTGGACGGCAACACGCTGCTCGGTGAGGAAGCGATGGATGCCAACAGTCAGCTGCTGATTGCACTCTCGACAGAAGATGAAAAAGAGTCGCAGGGCTGGAAACCGGACGGTCTGCTGTACCAGGATTTTCTGGTGATGCTGCGGGTCTATCTGGGCTGGCGCTTTAAGGCAAAAATCACCCTGACCACCAGTATCCGTCTGCTGGCCGCGCCGCCTCTGGGCGAAGGCCCGTTCTGGCTCGGCATGAATGGCGTGCTGGGCGCAGAAGAAGGGGAGCTGGCGGACGATATTCCGCAAACCTTTACCACAGAACTGGGTTATTACATGGGGCTGGAGCCCGCCACACCACAACAAGGAAACCGATGTGTTACGTACAAGTTTGATTAAATCCACATGCTGCCTTCTGGCACTCAGCCTGACCGGCTGTGGCGTAACGCAGGATATCTCTGATGGCACCAAATCGGCCTACACAGCCATTTTCTACAAGAAGATAAAGTTGCTGCACCTGGACTTCACGGCCCGCGAAGCCCTGAACACGGATGCCCGTGAAAGCAACGCGTTATCCGAATCCGTTATGGTTCGTGTCTACCAGCTCAAAGACCGCAAGACCTTCGACAAAACGGTCTATCAGCAGCTCCTTAAAGATGGCGACACTATTCTGAAAGGCGACTTGCTGGCGACGCGCGATGTGGTGGTGAAACCGGGCGGTGATGCGAACCTGGATATGCCGATGGAAACCGATGCGCAGTTCGTGGCCGTAGTAGGACTGTTCCGCCATCCGGATATGGTCAACAACACCTGGAAGCTGGTTATCCAGCGTGACGACCTGGATCCGGATAAGCCGCGTATTCTGGAAGCCGGGAATAACCATCTGACGCTGCAACCATTGAAGGATGACTAATGCCCCAGGGACATCACACGCCGTCGCTGTATGAAATGCTCACCGGCCATTTTACCGGCGGGCTTCCTCTGCAACAGGTCAGTGAACAAAACCAGGTCATCCTCTCAGTGCTCGACAACATGCAGCGCATTCTCAACTGCCGCGCCGGGACGCTGGCGCATCTTCCTGATTACGGCTTGCCGGATATGACCAAAATTTTACAGGGGATGCCGGGTACCGCCCATGAGCTGATGGGGACCCTGTCTGAGGTGCTGCTGAAATATGAGCCCCGCCTGAAAAAAATAGCGGTCGTTCTGCTGGAGCAGAACGTTCCCGGTGAACTGCGCTACGCCATTGATGCTGAGCTGAAGGGCATTGGCTTCGTGCGCTATGGAACCGAGTTTATGCCGGAAGGGCGTGTTCTCCTGCGACATCTTAAGCAACAGCAGTATCTTGACACAACAACCCGTCTGTAAGGCCAGATAACACCCTGTCAGTAAAATCACAGTTCCTCAAAAAACTGCAGGCCAGACAGTCTCCCCGGTCTCGTTTGCCAGCAAGACTCAGGCCGATATTGCAGACTTTCGCCTGCGAATAACGCAGCTTCAGGAACAGATGGACATGTGGCTGGTGGATACCGGACTAAGTGTGGAGGCGTTCACGGCACCCGTCACGGATCTGCTGGTGGAGGGCGGGGCTTTTGATATTTCCGGTATCGTCCTGCGTGTCGACAACCGGGCCGTAAAGTTTGTGCCGGTATTTTTGATCGGCCAGGGCATGACCGGATGCATGGAGGTGACCTTTAATGATGGAAGGAATGTGACGTCACTGGGGCGTTTGTTCATGCGGTCAGGTACCGCGAACAACTGGATCTTTACTCCTCTATGTACATACATTATCTCGCCCTGAGCAGCGTTTTGATGAAAGTACATTTTTTAGTTTGATCCTAACGCTTCTGCCATAGTTGCGGATATTGCAGTACCTGTCTCCTTGAATATGCAGAAAGCGAAGCTGCTAAACGATAACCTTCAATAGTTCCTGATACGCCAAATGGACGACTGGCCATGAATGACATCAACCCGCGAAAAATTAAAACCGGTGGCGACCCCAGGGCGCTGCCGGATTATGCCGCCTTGCGTGGTGAGCTGAGTAAGCTGACACATCCGGCTCGCCCGGATGTGAACTGGCATTATGTCGAAAAACTCTGCCTCTCACTGTTTGAGCAGAACGGTGTGGAACTGCAAACGGCGGCCTGGTATACGCTTGCGCGTACGCAGCTGGCCGGCTTATTCGGGCTCAATGAAGGGCTGACGATACTCGAGGCCCTGATAAGCCATCAGTGGGGGGCGCTATGGCCTCAGCTAGTCCATGCCCGCATGGAAATCCTCAGCAGTCTGAGCCAGCGCCTGCATCAACGGATGCGCTCGCTCCCGCTGAATTACAGTGACCTTAGCCAGTTGTACCGTGCGGAGCAACTGCTTACAGGTCTGGGAGCGGTATTGCAGCGCCTGGAGCTAAAACATCTCAGCCAGCTCGATACGTTGCGTACTCTGATGCACAGCAGTGCTGTCCGGCTGGAAAACAGCGATGGCATTACCCGTACCGGGTCGACTATTCAGCCAGGTATTGTGTTGCCTGCCACCGTGATGAATGATGCGACAGCATCCACGAGAGACTTTGCTGGTGAACCGGATGAGGATACGCCAGAGAGTGCAGTGAAGTGGGTTTACGTTGCGCAACCGGAACCGCAGACAAATGTGGAAGTGCTGTTGACAAAGCCTGCTCCGGTTAAAAAGTGGAAATCCTTCGCTGCTGGCATGTGTACCATGTTGGTGGGAAACGTTGCGGCAATGTGGGGCTGGCAGCATTTTCACCAGCCTGACCCGCTACAGACCCAACTTAAAGCCTCACTGATGCCATTTCCTGCACCTATTACGCCTGAACAGCTGAATATATTGCGTCGGCAGACTCCGTTACCGCAGAACCTTATCGCCCAGACACAGCAGCAGCTCGCCCGGCTGGATAAATTGCCCCCTGACTGGGATATTGCATACGGCAGAAAACTCATCGAACAGGTTCAGGCATTGTGGCCGGAGCAGGCAAAGTCCCTGTTACACCAGTGGCAGCAACAGCTTAATGCAGCCGCATTAACAACAGAACAGCTTAATGGCTGGTATCAGGGAATGACCACGTTACAAAAGCTGAGTGACCGGCTGAACGGACTGGATGAGCAGAAAGGTAAGTACATAACGGTCAGTGAGCTGAAGTCAGTGGTTTTTACGGCTATGCAGTCTTTTAATCAATCAATCCCTGCTGAAGAGCAATTACGGATATTGTCA
>Ga0308167_1000938_pt1 | contig 40892 bp, 38 predicted proteins | sample PhyCR1_2_FD_202138 | JGI IMG/M metagenome (GOLD analysis project Ga0308167, IMG submission 202138) | Phyllosphere microbial communities from UC Gill Tract Community Farm, Albany, California, United States - DLSLRC.R1 | ecosystem: Host-associated > Plants > Phyllosphere > Unclassified | place... | reverse complement strand
CCTGGTCTGTCGTTGAAAGCATTCCCGTTCATGAAACCATTAAGACGCAACGCGGCGATTATCAGCACTATATCGCCAACTATCAGCAGTCGATTCGCAATCTGGCCGCGTGCGGGATTGATACCGTATGCTACAACTTTATGCCGGTGCTGGACTGGACGCGTACCGATCTGGCCTGGGCACTGCCGGACGGTGCGAAAGCGTTACGCTTTGATGCCGATGCGTTTGCCGCCTTTGAACTGCACTTGCTACAACGTCCCGGTGCAGAAAAAGATTACAGTCCCGCCGAGCAAAAAGTTGCCGCAGAACGGTTTGCTGCGATGAGCGAAGAAGAAAAAACCACGCTGGTGCGCAATATCATCGCCGGCTTACCCGGCGCGGAAGAGGGTTACACGCTTGAGCAGTTTCAGGCTCAGTTGGCCCAGTATGACGGTATCGACAAAGCCAAACTGCGCGAACACATGGCCACCTTTTTGCGGGCCATCGTCCCCGTAGCGGAAGAGGTCGGCATTAAGCTGGCCGTCCATCCTGACGATCCACCGCGTCCGATCCTTGGCCTGCCGCGCATCGTCTCTACCCAAGAGGATATGCAGTGGCTGAAAGAAACGGTAGACAGTCTGCACAACGGATTCTGTTTCTGTACCGGTTCCTACGGCGTCCGTGAAGATAATGCCCTTGTCGCAATGGCAGAAGCCTATGCCGATCGCATTAACTTCGTGCACCTGCGGGCGACAAAGCGAGAAGCGAACCCCAACAGCTTCCACGAGGCGGGCCATCTGACCGGCGATGTGGATATGGTTGGCGTCATCAAGGTGATCCTTGCCGAGGAGCAGCGTCGTCGCCGGTCGGGCGAGCAACGTGCCATTCCGATGCGTCCCGATCACGGTCACCAGATGCTGGACGATTTGCACAAGCGCACCAACCCGGGCTACTCCGCGATTGGGCGGCTTAAAGGGCTGGCAGAGCTGCGCGGTGTGGAAGTGGCACTGAAGCAGATTTATTTTCAGGATTAACAGGTCGTTGCCCCGCGCTGTTCAGGCTGTCGGGGCACACATCCGTCTGACCTCGTTTTTATTTCACGGTTATCGCCTTATCCGCGCCCGCTATTTACCCGATTATCCGACGGCAACCGCCCTCCTGCCGTAAAAAGACAGTGCGCATTTTACCCCGCCGGGTTTGGGTTTCGCTCTGGGTTGCCGCCCAACCGCGATCGTTTACAGGTCAGTCGCCGTCCGTTCTTCCGCCTTACGCGATCACCGTTTTGCTGCAGCCATCAAACTAATCGCTGAACTTTCACCAATAGTATGAATTTTGTGTCAATTAAATGCCCACAAGGTCGATAATTGACCTTATCGGATGATAAGGGATTTCCGACCGTTCACCAGCGGCGTGAACTGGCGTGCTATGTTGCAGTGACCCTTAGCACCTCGCAAAACATCATAACGATTCAGAGGTTTTTACGGTGCCGCTAATAAAAAGAAAGCGCGATCACGCCAGATCGCTCATCGTCCTTGCAGGGCTTCTGCCCCTGCTTTTGGGTTTGCTATTTACTGCTATCGATGCCAGAAAGACCGTTAAAGAACAACAAGTGAATACGGCAGCGACCTTGCTGTCTCAGGCTGAAAAAATCAGCGATAACGCCTGGAGTATGATCGCTTCGCTTCGTCAATATGACGATCAATCATGCGATCAGGTCGAGAATACGCTGCGCATCAATGGCACCCTTCATCCCTATTTTCGCGGTATCGGCAGGCTGGAAAGCGACATGGTCAGCTGCTCTTCCGCCTATGGCAACAAACCCGCGACCCTTGAAGCCATGATTGGTACTGCGCCGCCGGTGACGGGCAAAGACCGGTGGAGTTTATCCCTCACCGGTTCTTACAGCGTGCCGGATCGGCCTGCGGTGATATTCGTGCGCCAGATTTCTGCGGACAAAGCACTTTGGGTGATGGTGGAAGGACAGTACCTGATTGATTTTATGAGTGCCCTGGGCAGCACACATGAGTACAGAATCACCATGCGTTTTAATAACGGCGCGCCAATAGTGTCAGGCAATCGCGAAATGCCAGGCAACCACTGGCTTTTACCGCAGATATACAAGGCGGCTTCCTCTCGTTATCCCATTAGTGTCACCCTGATTGCGCCGAGCGCCGAGCGGGTCAAGACGTGGGCACAGTTGCTTTTCGTGTTTATGCCAATGGCGGCGATTTTTTCCGTTCTGTTTATGATTCTGACGACATCCTGGTTACGCAGGCGCTTTTCATGGGGAGATGAAATGCGTCGCGCTATCCGCTCCCGGCAATTCAGCGTGCATTACCAACCAACCTACAGCTGCACACTGCAACGCTGCTCCGGTGCAGAGGCACTGCTGCGCTGGACGCTGCCCAATGGTGACAGCGTGCGCCCTGACACATTTATTACCGCCGCCGAAGCGGAAGGCATGATTATCCCGGTGACGCACCATCTGATGGATCTGATTGTGGAGGACACGCAACACTGGAAGCCCAATCCAGGCTTTCATCTGGCGATTAATGTGGCAGCCGAACATCTGCAGCACCCAGACTTCGTCAATGACATGCTGAACTTTGCTAAAAGGATGGCGAAAACGGAGTTTAACATTACCCTGGAACTGACGGAGCGCAGCCTGATTAAAGAAGGGAACGTGGTCGCCACTAAGCTGGCTCAGCTGCGCCAGGCCGGGATGAAAGTGGCGATTGATGACTTTGGCACAGGTCATTGCTCACTTAGCTACCTGCAAACCTTTGCGCTGGACTATCTTAAAATCGACCAGGGTTTTATTAACGCAATCGAGTCGCTGGAGGGGGAAACGCCGGTGCTGGATGCCATTATCAGCCTGAGTCATAAACTGAAGCTGCAGGTCCTGGGAGAAGGCGTGGAAACGGCATTGCAGTTCCGCTATTTGCAGCAGCATGGCGTCACCTTCGTCCAGGGCTATTTTTATGCCCGACCCATGGATAATACGGCGACGATTGCGTGGATGGCGCAGTATGGTCATCTGCCCGTTGAGGTGGATAACCCCTGAGCCGCGGGCGCTACACGCAGAATCAGCCTGATGGCGACGGCGTTGACTGGCTTATTTTCGCTGCGACGCCCGTTGTTTACTCGCCGCCCGCAATGCCACCGCCACCGCGTCTTCCTGTTGGTCGCAAGAGGCAGCATCAGACGCACGCCCGGCACGCTGATTCAGGCGTTGCAGCGTTGGCATCGACTGCTGTAACAGCTGCTGGCACACCTCATAGTCCGAGCACTGCTTGCCCGTTACCGTCGACGTTTGCAGCGTCTCGCTCAACTGTGTCAGTCGATCAATCCAGTATTTAGCCCGGCAGCTTAGCCATCCTGAATGGAGCGGCACGTGAGTGGCGACGTCAGTCTGCCGGGGAGCGCGACCCACCTCAGAAGAATCCATTAATTTTCTTTCTACACTATCGATCTGCGCCACCCAGGGGCTCTGGCAAGTGTTGGATGCTTTCCTTGACATTCTTCCTCCAAATCAAGGTGAAAGAGTATTGCCGAAGGCGCTCCATTAGGCAAGTTTCAAACCCCACCCCGACAAATGCTTAAAATTTATTAATAACTTAAGCCAGGCGGTGACTGTCGTTCAACATCGAAGCGCTTATTTACCAGGCAAACGCGCGGGAAGCCTGACTTTTTTTCGCGTCGTTTCCTGCTACAAACCGCAGGTGAAACTGCTCGTTTTCAGTTCAAACATGACAAATATCACACAAAAACGTTATACTCTTCCGCCGATAAACCAGATGACGGCAGTATTGGTTGTATTGGTGAGTCGACAGAGAATGCTGTTTTACGGCTATGCTTAAATTTCCTCAACGAAGCGGTCTGAACGCTATTTTCGGTTCGCGCCGTTGAGGACTTTCATGTTCCATTACAGGGTAATTCTATGAAATTGCGTAGGAAGCGTGTAAAACCAATTGGGATAGATGATGTCACCATCATTGATGATTCCCGTTTACGTAAAGCCATTACCGCCGCCTCTTTGGGTAACGCCATGGAGTGGTTCGATTTTGGTGTTTATGGCTTTGTGGCTTATGCCTTGGGTAAAGTGTTTTTCCCGGATGTCTCGCCAGGGATTCAAATGATTGCCGCCCTGGCAACCTTCTCCGTTCCATTCCTGATTCGTCCTTTAGGCGGCCTGTTCTTCGGCATGCTGGGTGACAAGTACGGTCGTCAGAAAATACTGTCGATTACCATCGTCATTATGTCGATCAGTACCTTCTGTATCGGCCTGATTCCCTCCTATGCCTCCATTGGCATCTGGGCACCGATTCTGCTGCTGCTGGCTAAAATGGCCCAGGGCTTCTCGGTCGGCGGGGAATACACCGGCGCGTCTATCTTCGTCGCCGAATATTCGCCTGACCGCAAGCGCGGCTTTATGGGAAGCTGGCTGGACTTCGGTTCGATCGCCGGCTTCGTGCTGGGTGCCGGCGTTGTCGTGTTGATCTCGACCATTATCGGTGAACAAAACTTCCTTGAATGGGGATGGCGTCTTCCGTTCTTCCTGGCCCTGCCGCTAGGGATTATTGGCCTGTATTTGCGCCATGCCCTGGAAGAAACCCCCACGTTCCAGCAGCACGTGGATAAGCTGGAGCAAGGCGACCGCGAAGGTCTGCGTGACGGCCCGAAAGTCTCTTTCAAAGAGATCGCCACCAAACACTGGCGTAGCCTGTTAGCCTGTATCGGTCTGGTTATTGCAACCAACGTGACCTACTACATGCTGCTGACCTACATGCCTAGCTACCTGTCGCACAACCTGCATTACTCCGAAGATCACGGCGTTCTGATTATCATCGCCATCATGATAGGAATGCTGTTTGTCCAGCCGGTCATGGGGCTGCTGAGTGACCGCTTTGGCCGCCGTCCGTTTGTGATTATCGGCAGCATCGCCCTGATGATCTTCGCTATTCCCGCGTTCATGATGATCAACAGTGGCGTGCTGGGATTGATTTTCGCCGGACTGCTGCTGCTGGCCGTTATCCTTAACGCCTTTACCGGCGTGATGGCCTCATCACTGCCTGCCATGTTCCCCACCCATATCCGCTACAGTGCACTGGCCAGCGCCTTTAACATTTCGGTACTGGTTGCCGGTCTGACACCAACCGCGGTAGCCTGGCTGGTTGAGACCACCAATAACCTCTACATGCCGGCCTACTATCTGATGGTGGTCGCGGTGATTGGCCTGATTACCGGTCTTTATATGAAAGAAACGGCGAACAAGCCCCTGAAAGGTGCCACACCTGCCGCCTCTGACATGGAAGAAGCGCGCGAAATCCTTCAGGAGCATCACGATAACATCGAGCAGAAAATCGAAGATATCGACGAAGAAATCGCCCGACTGGAAGCGAAGCGTAAAAACCTGGTGCAGCAGCACCCGGATATCAACGAGTAACCTCCTCGTCTCCCGCCCCTGTGGCGGGAGACACATTCACTGTCTCGGCACACCGCACACAAACCTTCATCGCCTGCCCCTAATCGGAGTAGACTAGCCGTCTTATTTAATTTGGCCAGGTGAGTAACAATGTCTGATTTTTCCCTTACCCAACGTCCCAGAAGATTGCGCGCCAGCGCGTCACTGCGAGCAATGTTCCAGGAGTCCAGCCTTAGCCTGAACGATTTGGCGCTGCCCATTTTTGTTGAGGAAGGTATTGATGACTATAAAGACATTCAGGCGATGCCTGGCGTAAGACGTATTCCGGAAAAACGTCTGGCCTATGAAATTGAACGTATTGCTAAGGCGGGTATCCGCTCGGTGATGACCTTCGGGATTTCCCATCATACCGATGCGACCGGCAGCGATGCGTGGAATGAAAACGGCCTGGTGGCGCGCATGTCGAAAATTTGCAAAGACACCGTGCCTGAAATGATCGTGATGTCGGATACCTGCTTTTGTGAGTACACCAGCCACGGCCACTGTGGCGTGCTCTGTGATCACGGCGTCGATAACGATGCCACCCTGATCAACCTGGGCAAACAGGCCGTTGTCGCGGCCGCAGCGGGGGCAGATTTTATCGCGCCCTCTGCCGCAATGGATGGTCAGGTAAAAGCGATTCGTCAGGCGCTGGATGCCGCAGGCTTTACCCAAACGGCAATCATGTCCTATTCCACCAAGTTTGCGTCATCTTTCTATGGCCCCTTCCGCGAAGCAGCCGGCACGGCGCTGAAAGGCGATCGTAAAACCTATCAGATGAACCCGATGAACCGCCGTGAGGCTATTCGCGAGTCACTGATTGACGCCGCGGAAGGTGCCGATTCGCTGATGGTTAAACCGGCGGGTGCCTATCTGGATATTCTGCGCGATATTCGTGATCGCACTGAACTGCCGCTGGCGGCCTATCAGGTCAGCGGTGAGTACGCGATGATCAAATTCGCCGCTCAGGCGGGTGCCATTGATGAACGCAACGTCGTGCTGGAAAGTCTGGGGGCGATTAAGCGTGCTGGCGCAGATCTGATTTTCAGCTATTTTGCGCTTGAGCTGGCTGAAAACAAGCTGCTCTAAAGGCTAAATGACGGGCCTTCTGCGGCGGTGCTTGCGCTAACGCAGAAGGTGTTCTTCCCGTCCTGCAAGGCAATAAATTAACCACCCTCACAACGCTCATAATACAATAACATTACGCCTCGCCCTTCCTCATCTCAGAAACAAAAAGCACACATGCGGCTACCTAATATAATTATTCGACCTATAGTTCCACATGGCAGGAAATAACCATTCACTTCCTTAAGAATCTTTACGTTCGTAATGTTTTGAGAAACATAGGATAATTTACAATCACCTTCAAAATTTAAGGGGGTGTTATGAATGAGAATAAATACAATGAGAGCGTGATTATTTCTGTTACCGAATGGATTAATAAAAATTTGGATCAGCGTTTAAGCATCGATGATATTGCCGAAAAAGCCGGTTATTCAAAATGGTATCTGCAAAAATTATTTTCCCGTTACAACAATGAAACTCTGGCGCGTTATATTCGCAGAAAGAAATTAATTGCCTGTATTAATGATTTAAAATACAGCCGCGCGCCCATCATCAGTCTGGCGGTGAAATACCATTTCGAAAGCCAGCAGTCATTTACACGTTCATTTAAGCAGATGATGGGCTGTACGCCGAGCGTATGTCGTAAAAGACAGCTATTGGACGACAGCAATCAGGATGCGAATACGCATCCTTGCAGCTTATGTAGTCGGGCGGAAAACAGCGCAAAAAAGAAAGGATCTGGCGGAATAAAGGAAACCCACAGTTTCGACAATATAGCCCGCCTGCTTTAACAAAAACCGTTAACGCGCCTTATCGTCAGGTTGATAGTACTGTACGCCAATCTGAATCCGCTCGCGGCCACTGGCGACACGATGACGATTTGTATCACGCAAGGAGTAAACACATCCGCAATATTCTTGCTGATAAAAACTCTCACGCTTACTGATTTCAATCATGCGCGCCGATCCCCCGCCTTTACGCCAGTTGAATTCCCAGTAGGTCAGATCGGGATAGTGGGCGGCAGCGCGTACGCCGCAGTCATTAATTTGCTGCATGTTCTTCCAGCGGGAAATCCCCAGGGAACTGGTTATCACCGGGAAGCCATTTTCGTAGGCGTACAGCGCCGTGCGCTCAAAACGCATATCGAAGCACATGGTACAGCGCTCGCCTCGCTCGGGTTCCCACTCCATGCCTTTGGCGCGTTTAAACCAGTCGTCACGATCGTAGTCCGCATCCACAAAGGGCACACCAAACTTTTCGGCAAAGCGAATGTTTTCTTCTTTGCGCAGCTCGTACTCTTTAAGCGGATGAATATTCGGATTGTAAAAGTAAATGGTGTACTCGATGCCGGATGCCAGCATGGCCTCCATAACTTCTCCCGAACAGGGCGCGCAGCAGGAGTGCAACAGAACTTTCTTGTGACCGCCGGGCAGCGGTAGCGGTTCACGCTGGTAGGGCTGAGACATAAGCACCTTCAATCAATGGAATCAAAGAGGCAGTGTAATGCCGGGACGTAAATGTTGCAAAATTTCGCATAACAACGGGCTGACATGCGCCAGCCCGTCGGTCACGCCTGAGCGATGTGCTATCACCACTGCAGCGTTTTACCTGCATAGTCAAGATAGTGATGGCCGCCACGTCCACGGTGGGTGGTCAGCTGGGTAAAGATGCCGTTGGCACTCTCTTCAGGCGTCAGTGGTGCTGCATCGCCGCCCATATCTGTTTTGACCCAGCCGGGATGCAAGGTGATTAACGTCCCGTTCTGGGCATCCACCGTCCTGACCAGCGAGCGAGTGAGCATATTCAGGGCCGCTTTACTGGCAGAATAAAGCGGCGCGTCTGCGCTGCGATTCTCATTCAGGCTGGCAAGTTGAGAGGAGGTGAGTGCGAGTACGCCGTTTTGTTGGTTCAGTAACGGCAGCAGAATTTCCGCACTCCGAATCGGTGCCACGGCATTGGTCATAAACAGCTGGGCCAGTTCAGCGTCGTCGCTTTCCGACAGCTTTTGATGGGCCGGGCCATAAATACCGGCATTAATCAGAATGGCGTCAAAAGGCTGTCCGCTCAGTCCAACAGCAAAATGCTTAACCGCCTCGGTTTGCGTCATATCAAGCCGGTGCCAGTCAACCTGAGGGATATCACCTTGCGGTGGATGATCCCCGCGATGGGTCGCCGTCACCTGCCAGTCATGGGCGGCAAACGCCTTTACGACGGCCAGTCCTATGCCACGTGATGCGCCAATCACTAAGATTTTCCCTTGATAAGCCATACGGTTTCCTCGTTGATGAAGTCAGTAATCAGAGTAGATGTTGATCGACGAACACACTGCATCCTGAATGCTTTTTGGGATTAACACAGCAATACTGACGCCGTGCATTCTCCCTGTGTTATTCGATTTGCTGATCTGGCGGTGATGACTTGTCACCTTCACGACTCTTCTCGACGCTCTGCGGATGGTCTTCCCCCATTGAGAGGGCGGTAGCGCTGGCGGGATCGAATAGCGAGAAGCTTTCAATCTGGTCCACCATAATGACTTTGCGGAATGCCATCGCATTCTTCGGCTCAGAATCCAGCGTAATGCCGTGCTCGGCGTACCAGCTGCTGTAATTGTGTTCCACCGACAGCTTCAGCGTATGGCTGTCGCGGTAGCCGCTCAGCATCGGAATAAGCACGATATTGGCTGTGCTTTCGTATTCAAAGGTGGCGGCATGCACCATACCGATATAAATCCGTCGGGATTTTAAGGTGATCCACGCCAGCTCCCCCTCTTCCATACACTGAAACAGCATCTGTTCGACACCATTAGATCGAGAGAGTTTTTGATAGAGATCTTTTCGGCCTGAAACGTTCAGTTGCGCACTGCCCGCCCAGTTTGATCGATAAAGGCAAAACAGGATGGCAAAGGCCAGCATAATCACCACAGGTGCCTGGATACCCAGAAAACTCCAGTTCATAAACTTCATTTGCAGCTGCAGATGATCGCCGGGAAACACATACAGGAAATTAGAAACGGTTGAAATAATAAACAAGATAAACCAGATAAAGGCGGTGACGAAAACGCCCTGAAGCACAAAAATACAACCGTAAAGTGCGACCAGAAAATAGACATCCCAGCCTGAAGAACGGCGCATTTTAAAACGGCTGGACAGATCCCGGCTGGTATACCAGTAACCACTCACCATCAATACCATAAAAATTGCGGTTCCCACCTCAGACTCCTTTTAAGGTATTGACGTGTCGATTGAAATCGTCTTTCACTTCATCACTGAGAATATTGACGGCAGCATTGCCGTTTTCATCGATAATTATGCGTTCACCATCCGCAATGGAGTCGTTTATGTCCTGGCGGCTCATTATCTGGAGGAATTTATCCGGGCTGGCGAACAAAGAACGAACAAAGCTAATCATGGTGTGTCACTTAACGAGTTAAAAGAACAAGTATGTGACCGAATCGTGTTTACTGCCATTTTATAGTCGGTAAACATTCCTAAAAGATGATTAACGAAGCGGTAAAAAAGCATAATTATTGCGGCCAGTCATTTGTGCCACATTGATAAAATCCTGCTGAGAAACTCCATATTTCACCCTTATTTCGATGATTGTGGCAGGCCCGTTTCTGATAATCCTGAGGCGTGCTTATCTCAACATATTCATGAGAATCCTGGCGGTTTCAGCGTAGTGCCCTGCCGACTTGCCTTCTCTACGGTCAGTCAGCGGTCACCGTCCCGTGCGGCCTCAACCTCACCGGCTCTGCGTTACGGTGAAAAGGGCCGCGTCGGTTTATCCACCTGCATCACATATCCTGGCGATATTGTTGCACTAGTGTGATGCAGGTTTTAATTATGTTGCACCCCAATTGCGCTTACCTGATGAACGGGATATCAACTTCTCGCAAACCCCTTCACTGAATCATCTGACGTGCGGCCTGTTTTTATGCACCTCAGAAAGATGGCATGCATTGTGCTTGTTACTTAACTAACAACATGGCGATCAATGACAGCCAGGTAACATTGAGGACGAAATGAGCGCTAACGCAGACCTGTTCAAAAAGATTGAGGCCGCTTTTAGCCTGCAAACGCCAAGCGAAAAGCGGATTAGTTCGTGGCTGTTAAGTCATCCCGAGCAAATACCGTTTGAAACGGCCGACAGCATTGCCCAGTCAACCGGGACCAGCGGTATTACCGTAGGGCGTTACCTGCGCAAGCTGGGTTTTAAAAATCTTGATGATGTGAAAAACCTGCTGCGCGATGTGCCTAACACGCCCTACAAGCAATGGGGCGTTATTGATCGTCTTGACTCGTGGGAACAGCAACGCACGCTGCCCGATCCCTCCAGTCAGTCGCTACAAATGGAGTTAGATGCTATCCGCTATGTCTATCAACTGGCTCAGACAGATACGTTTCGCCATATCAGCCAGCAAATCGCGGATGCTGAAACGGTCATCGTGCTGGGTATTCAGTCTACCCGCGGTATCGCTAACACCTTTTTCAGTCATCTGGAATATTTACGCCCGCGCGTCACCTACGCCGATGGCAGCTCAGGCAGTTGGCTGGAGTCGCTGAATTCTGAGTCTGCCAAACCTTATGTGATTCTGACGGATACGCGCGCCTATTCCACCGTGGCAAGACAGTTTTGCCGGGTTGCCACCGAGCGCAAGGTTGCAACGGCACTCGTCACCGATATCTGGTGTCCCTGGGCACGTGATTACCCGGTGGATTTGCTTCAGGTCAAAACGGACACCGCCAATTTTTGGGACTCACTCGCGCCCCTGAGTTGCCTGTTCAACCTGCTGCTTTCCGCCGTCGTTGAACGCCTTGGCCCCGCGCTTTCTCAGCGACTGGCACAAAACCGACTGTTACAGCAGGAATTTGGTCAATTTGAACATTAATAAAACAGGGATCACCGCATGATGCAGGAAACAGAGTTGGTCGATATTGCAGCAGCCTTTCCTGAGCTCAGTATCGACCTCAAATATGCCACCGCCGACAACATCACGGGCCAGCCTATCTACAGCGTCGCCCGCTGCCTGCTGCACCCTGATGCCGTGAAAGCGCTGGAGAAAAGCATGGCGATTGCAAAAGTGGCCGGATTCACCCTGCTGGTGCTGGATGCCTATCGCCCGCAAAAAGCGCAGGAACTGCTGTGGCACGCCTGCCCTGACCAGAATTACGTCGTGCCGTTATCGCAAGGCTCCAACCACAGCCGTGGCACCGCCATTGACGTCACACTGGTCGATGCGACAGGGCAGACGCTGGATATGGGCACCGGGTTCGATGACATGCAGGCGTTATCCCATCCTTATCATCCCGACGTACCGCTTGCCGCCCAACGCAACAGACTGCTGCTTAATGCCGTGATGTTTGGCGGCGGCTTTACTGGCATTGCCACGGAATGGTGGCATTTCGAATTACCGGAAGCGGCCCGTTACCCGCTTCTCAACGATGTTTTCACCTGCATATCCCCAGCCCAGACTGACGGAGTATTACCATGAAAATGACGCACACAGCCCCCGGCTATTTTCGCCCTTTGTTACTCGCCATCACCCTGGCCGCCACAACGACGTCCGTTTTGGCGGCGGTACCCAAAGATATGTTAGTGATTGGTAAAGCTGCCGATCCTCAGACGCTTGATCCTGCCGTCACCATCGATAATAACGACTGGACCATTACCTACCCTGCCTATCAGCGATTGATCAAATACAAAACCGAAGGCGGTAAGGGTTCTACAGACGTTGAAGGCGATCTGGCGGAAAGCTGGCAGAGCAGCGAGGAGGGTAAGGTATGGACGTTTACATTACGTCCCGGCGCTGCGTTTGCGGACGGTTCAGCCGTGAATGCTGAGGCCGTTAAGCTGTCATTTGAGCGCCTGCTGCGTATCAAACAGGGCCCTTCCGAAGCCTTCCCGGCCGACCTTAAAGTCGAGGTGGTAGATCCGCTAACCGTGCGTTTCACCCTGAGTACGCCTTTTGCGCCTTTCCTGTACACCCTCGCTAACGACGGTGCCTCCATCATTAACCCGGCCGTGCTCAAGGCTAACGCGACTGACGACGCGCGCAGTTACCTGGCGGAACATACAGCAGGTTCGGGCGCTTATATGCTGCAGCGCTGGCAGAAAGGTCAGCAACTTGTGCTGGTGCCTAACCCACACTTTGCCGGGCCAAAACCGGCGTTTAAACGGGTGTCGGTGAAGATCATCAGTGAAAGCTCAGCCCGACGCCTGCAGTTGGCCAAAGGGGATGTGGATATTGCTGATGCCTTGCCGGTGGACCAGTTTGCCGCGCTGAAAAAGCAAAATGATGTGGCCGTGATGGATTATCCCGCCCTGCGGGTCACCTATCTCTACCTGAACAACAGCAAAGCGCCGCTCAATCAGCCAGATTTGCGCCGGGCGATATCCTGGGCCACCGATTATCAGGGGATGGTGCAAGGCATTCTGGGTGGCAACGGAAAACAGATGCGTGGACCGATCCCGGAAGGCATGTGGGGTTACGACGCGAAGGCCATGCAGTACAGCTTCAATATCGCAAAAGCCAAAGCTGAACTGGACAAGGTTGCCAGTAAGCCGCAGTCGCTGTCGTTTCTGTATTCTGACAGCGACCCAAACTGGGAGCCGATTGCCCTGTCGATGCAGGCCAACCTGCAGGCTATTGGGATCAAGGTAAAGCTGGAAAAACTGGCTAACGCCACCATGCGCGAGCGCATTGGCAAAGCGGACTATGACATTGCGATTGGTAACTGGAGCCCAGACTTCGCCGACCCCTATATGTTTATGAATTACTGGTTTGAATCTGACAAAAAAGGGCTGCCAGGTAACCGCTCGTTTTATTCCAACCCGGACGTGGATGCGCTGCTGAAAAAAGCGGTATCGACCCCGAATCAGGCTGAACGGACGACCGACTACCAGCAAGCGCAAAATATCGTGATTAAGGATGCGGCTTACGTTTATTTATTCCAGAAAAATTATCAGGTGGCGATGAATAAATCGGTTAAAGGCTACGTGTTTAACCCGATGCTGGAGCAAATCTTTAATATCGCCACCATGCATAAAGAATAACACCCCTCACGCCCGTTCATGCAGGGCCTGCCCGGCCCTGCTGAGGAAGACATGATGAGTTACTGGAGTTTAGTAAGACAGCGTAGCTGGGGACTGCTGTTGGTGGTCGCCGGCGTCTGCGTCATTACGTTTATTATTTCGCATCTTATTCCCGGGGACCCAGCCAGGCTTCTGGCAGGTGACCGCGCCAGTGATGAAATCGTCCAGCATATCCGTCAGCAGTTGGGGCTGGATTTACCGTTATGGCAACAATTTATTCGTTATGTGGAACAGCTGTTACATGGCGATCTGGGAACCTCTATCCGGACAGGCCGCCCTGTGTTAGAGGATTTACGGGCGTTTTTTCCCGCAACGCTGGAGCTGGCCAGTTGCGCCCTGTTGATCGCCCTGCTCGTTGGCGTGCCGTTGGGCGTGCTCTCTGCGGTGTATCGTAACCGCTGGCTTGATCATCTGGTGCGCCTGCTGGCGCTGACCGGGATTTCAACCCCGGCGTTCTGGCTGGGCCTGGGCGCGATTGTGCTGTTTTATGGCAAGTTAAACCTGCTGCCCGGTGGCGGACGGCTGGATGACTGGCTCGATCCCCCCACGCGCATCACCGGTTTCTATTTGGTTGATGCCCTGCTGGAAGGCAACATCGAGGTCTTTTTTAATGCGCTTCAGCATCTGATTCTGCCTGCCACCACCCTGGCCTTTGTTCATCTGGGCATCGTGGCGCGCCAGATTCGCTCGGCCATGCTGGAACAACTGAGCGAAGACTATATTCGCACCGCGCTGGCCAGCGGCCTGCCGAAATGGACGATCGTCGTGCGTTATGCCCTGCCCAATGCCCTGATTCCCTCCGTGACGGTCCTGGGGCTGGCATTAGGCGACCTGCTGTATGGCGCGGTATTAACCGAAACCGTGTTTGCCTGGCCCGGCATGGGCGCTTATGTGGTGTCCTCTATTCAGGCGCTCGATTTCCCGGCGGTGATGGGCTTTGCCATCGTGGTTTCCTTTGCGTACGTATTGGTAAACCTGTTCGTGGATCTTCTTTATCTGTGGATTGACCCGCGCATGGGTCGGGGAGCGTAGAACATGATGATAACGCAAGAACAGCCTGCCGTGCGTCAGGTCAAACCCGGCCTGTTCGCCTGGAAACGCCGCCTGTGGATGCTGAGCAAAAGCCCGCTGACGCTGCTGGGTGCCGCCATCATCATTCTAATGCTGGGGTTAATGGTGTTTTCACCCTGGATTGTCCCCCACGATCCCAATGCCATCAGTTTGACCGATCGCCTCCAGGCACCCAGTGCCGCGCACTGGTTCGGTACTGATGAAGTGGGCCGGGACTTGTTCAGCCGGGTACTGGTCGGCAGCCAACAGTCGGTGGCGGCAGGCCTGGCTGTCGTGCTGCTGGCAGGCATAAGCGGGTCGTTACTGGGCTGCCTGTCCGGTGTGCTAGGCGGTCGCAGCGATGCGATGATTATGCGCCTGATGGACATCATGCTGTCGATTCCTTCGCTGGTACTGACCATGGCGCTGGCTGCGGCGTTGGGGCCGAGCCTGTTTAACGCCATGCTGGCTATCGCCATTGTGCGCATCCCCTTTTATGTCCGGCTGGCGCGGGGTCAAACGTTAATCGTCCGGCAGCATACCTTCGTGGAAGCGGCAAAAACCTTTGGTGCCTCGCGCTGGCACCTGATTAGCTGGCATATCCTGCGCAATGCCCTGCCGCCGTTGGTGGTGCAGGCCTCGCTGGATATTGGCAGCGCGATTTTGATGGCGGCTACGTTGGGTTTTATTGGCCTGGGCGCTCAGCAACCCACAGCGGAATGGGGCGCGATGGTGGCTAACGGCCGCAACTACGTTCTGGATCAGTGGTGGTACTGCACCTTTCCCGGGGCCGCCATTTTAATCACGGCGGTGGGATTCAATCTGTTTGGCGATGGCATCCAGGACCTGCTGGATCCGAAAGCGGGAGGACGTAACTGATGCAAGAGAGAATCCTGACGATTGAGGATCTACGGCTGAGTTTCCCGGTTTTTCAGGGAGAGGTGAACGTGCTGAACAGCGTATCGATGCACATCAATCGTGGCGAAATTGTCGGCGTGGTTGGCGAATCGGGTTCGGGAAAATCCGTCACTGCCATGCTGGCGATGCGGCTGATTCCAGAACACAGCTATCACATCAAGAGCGGCAAGCTGGAGCTGGCTGGGCAGGATGTGCTTGCCGCCAGTGAAGTCGACATGCGCAAGCTGCGCGGTAATCGCGTTGCCATGATTTTTCAGGAGCCTATGACCGCCCTGAATCCGACCCGTCGCATCGGCAAACAGATGGTGGATGTGATTCGTCAGCATCGTCCTCTGTCTGCCCGTGAAGCAAAAGCCCGCGCGCTTACATTACTGGGCGATATGCAAATCGCGGACGCGAAGAACGTCATGGAGCGCTATCCTTTTGAACTTTCAGGCGGAATGCGTCAGCGCGTCATGATTGCCCTGGCCTTTTCCTGTGAGCCTGACCTGCTGATTGCGGATGAACCCACAACCGCGCTGGATGTTACCGTTCAGCGCCAGGTGCTGCGCCTGCTGAAACAAAAAGCCGAAGCGACCGGCACCGCCGTGCTGTTTATCAGCCATGATATGGCCGTGGTTTCCCAACTGTGCGATCGGATTTACGTCATGTATGCCGGGGCCGTCATTGAAAGCGGCGTGACTGACACCGTCCTGCGTTCACCGTGCCATCCCTATTCCATCGGCCTGCTGGCCTGCTCGCCGGACGCCATTGAACCGCGTGCGCCGCTGGCATCGATTTCCGGAACCGTACCCAATCTGGCCTGCTTGCCCGCAGGCTGTGCCTTTCGCGAGCGCTGTTTTGCGGCGGGAGAACGCTGCAGCAACCCGCCGCGACTTCATGCCACAGGCGACACCGCCCAGCAGGTCGCGTGCTGGTATCCACAACAGGAGACGCGTCATGTCTGATGCTCTGCTTACGCTGCAAAACGTGCATGTCACCTTCCCTGCCAAAAAGAACTGGCGCGGCAAAGTGACGGAACGGGTTCATGCGCTGAATGGCCTGGATATTCAGGTCCGACAGGGCGAAACACTGGGGATTGTTGGCGAATCCGGCTGTGGGAAAAGCACCCTGGCGAAACTGTTGATGGGCATGCTGAGTCCGACCTCAGGCCAGCTTGAACTGGCAACGGCCCCCGCCGGTCATCGGGGACGTCGTATGCAGATGGTGTTTCAGGACCCCCTCTCTTCCCTTGATCCTCGCCTGCCCGTCTGGCGCATCATCACCGAGCCGGTGTGGATTCAGTCGCGTCCATCAGAAAAAGCGCGGCGGGCGTTGGCGGAATCACTGGCAAACCAGGTCGGTATTCGTCCCGAGTACCTGGACCGGCCGCCGCATGCGTTTTCCGGCGGGCAGCGTCAGCGCATCGCCATCGCCCGGGCCCTGTCATCCGAACCTGATATTATCGTCCTGGATGAACCGACCTCCGCGCTGGATATTTCTGTTCAGGCGCAGATTCTGAATCTGCTGGTGGACCTGCAAAAACAGCAAAACCTCACCTACATCCTGATCTCGCATAACGTGTCGGTGGTGCGCCATATGAGCGATCGCGTCGCGGTCATGTATCTGGGGCAGATTGTGGAGCTGGGCGAAACACAGCGCGTTCTGGATGCGCCCCAGCATCCTTATACCCAGTTACTGATGGAGTCGGTACCGCGCATCGGCGCGGCGCTGGACGGCGCGCCGGTCAACACCGAGCTACCGGGTAACCGTCACCTGCCGACGGGATGCTATTTTCGCGATCGCTGTCCACAGGCAACACGCGGCTGCGAGGCGCCCCAGCCACTGTTATTACAGGAAAAAGGCAGTGCGGTGAGATGTTGGCAGGCGCAAATCCCCATCCAGGCCTAAGCCATACCGAACACAGACCGCGCGGACAATGCCCGCGCGGTTGAGCGATAACGCGTTCAGGATAAATATCAAGATGAAAATTATTGTACTCGGTAGTGGTGTCGTGGGCGTGACAACCGCCTGGTATCTGCAGCAGGCCGGGCATCAGGTGACCGTGATTGAAAAAGAAGCCGGTCCGGCATTAGGCACCAGCGCCGCCAATGCCGGGCAGATCTCCCCTGGCTACGCCGCGCCATGGGCCGCGCCGGGTGTCCCCTTAAAGGCGGTTAAGTGGATGGTGCAACGCCACGCGCCCCTTTCCGTGCGTCCGGACGGCTCCCGCTTTCAGCTCGCCTGGATGATGCAAATGCTGAAAAACTGCAATCCGCAAAGCTATGCCGAAAATAAGGCCAGGATGGTCAGGCTGGCAGAGTACAGCCGCGACTGCATCAGAGCACTGCGGGCCAGCACGGGCATTGAATATGAAGGACGTCAGGGAGGCACGCTGCAGCTGTTTCGCACCGCTCAGCAGTTTGACAATGCGGCACGCGATATCGCCGTGTTGCAAGACGCCGGCGTTCCTTATCAACTGCTGGAAGCCTCACAACTGGCCGAGGTTGAACCGGCGCTGGCGGCGGTTAAGCATAAGCTGACCGGCGGGCTGCGACTGCCTAATGACGAAACCGGAGATTGCCAGTTATTTACCCAGCAGCTTGCGGCGAGGGCGCGCGAGGCTGGCGTCGACTTCCGTTATCACACCAACGTCGATGCGCTGCTGACACAGGGAGACAGGATAAGCGGGATTGTCTGTGGCGCTGAAACGCTGACGGCGGACGGATACGTCATGGCTTTGGGTTCGTACTCCACGCAATTGCTCCGGCCGCTGCTGTCTGTTCCGGTTTACCCACTAAAAGGCTATTCACTGACGATTCCGATTGTCGATGCGTCCGGCGCGCCGGTATCCACGGTGCTGGATGAAACCTATAAAATTGCCATTACGCGTTTTGATAATCGTATTCGCGTGGGCGGTATGGCGGAAATCGTGGGATACAGCAAAACCCTGCTGCCCGCCCGGCGGCAAACGCTGGAGATGGTCGTCAACGATCTCTTTCCAGATGGCGGACAGGTGAGTCAGGCAACCTTCTGGACCGGATTACGCCCAATGACGCCGGACGGCACGCCCATCGTTGGCCCGACGCATTTCACCAACCTGTGGCTGAATACCGGGCACGGCACGCTGGGCTGGACGATGGCCTGCGGCTCCGGCCAGCTGTTGAGTGATGTGATTTCAGGCAAACCGCCGGCGATTGCCCATGCGGACTATGCCGTGTCGCGCTATGCCTGAGCCATACAGCGCAAATAATCCGGATGTTTTAAAGCAGGAAGCCCTAAAAAAGATTAATTTTCAGGCAGGATCACATAGAGATCATTGTTGTAAACGTTGATATTCTGGTCCGTACTCACGGACCAGAGAGACTTTACATGTCTGAATATACCCTGCAGGACTGCAACATTACGGTGCCCGATGTATTTCGCGATCGCACCATGAACCTCTTTACGCTCAGCCATACGAATGCCAATGAATTCACCTTCGTGATTTCACGTGCAACAGCGGCTGCAGAAGACACGCTTCAGTCAGTATCCCAGAGGCTGTCATCCGAACTGCAGGCTACTCTGCAGGACCTCTCACTCAACCATGCCCGGCTTACTGAGTTAAGCGGAAGGCAGGCTCTGGAACTGTTTTACAGTTTCAAAGCCGGGGAAAGAATTATCTTTCAGAAGCAAAGGGTGGTGCTGACATCTGAAAACAGTACGGGAAAAAAGCTCCTCTGTTTCATTGGCACCTGCCCGGATGCGTTTGACGATTACCATAGCCGGATTTATGACAGCATCACGGACAGCATTACGTTTCCGGACGATACACTCGGTTCGCCCGCACGGGGCAGCCAGATTCCCGCCGACAGTCATGAAATCTTCTTCAGCTTTGGTTGGGTTACCGCGCTTAATGGGCAATGATAACGTCACTAAAATTACGACAATTGATCCGATGACTCAGTCCGAAAAAGTCATTTTTGTGAGGGATAACTGATATGAAAGTCTCAGGCACCAGTTCGCATGTGTACCTTGATATGGATGGCCAGATAATCAAGGCCGAGGGTGAAATGATTGTGGGTGGATTCGTCGCTTACAAAAGCACGATGAAATTCGAGCCTCCCTATGAAAATGAACCGGTCACTGAAGCAATCCGTCAGAAATACATTGATGAAGCGTTAAGAGAAACAAAAGACTCATATATGAAGCTGGAATTCGAATAATTTACCAGGTCCTCAATTTAACATCCCCCTGAAAAGAAAAAACAAAATAAGTCAGACGACCAGGGATATTCCAGGGAACAGGTCACTCCAGTTTTCGAAATCCTGAAATGACCCATGACCCCATCATTGGCGACATGGCAGAGTCTAATCAGTGTACAAACTTTTTATGCAATCTGGCTCTTATGTACAAAGGTATATTATTCCAGAACAGTTACAGAGCCTGGGCGCAAGCCCAGGCCGAACTCCAGGCCCACTGGAAATTGTATCCCCCCAGCCAGCCGGTCACATCGACCACCTCGCCGATGAAATAGAGCCCCGGTACGTCGCGCGCTTCCATGGTTTTGGATGAAAGCTGAGTCGTGTCAACGCCGCCGAGGGTGACTTCGGCGGTGCGGTAACCTTCCGTGCCGTTTGGCTGCACCTGCCAGCCGTGCAGCGTCTGCACCAGTTCTGTCTGCTGTTTGCTATTGAGTTGCTTCAGCGTGACATCCGGCACGACTTTCATTTCCTGCAAGACTTCGACCAGGCGCTTAGGCAGAATTTTGGCCAGGCTGTTTTTCAGGCTCAGATTCGGATGCGCCTCTCGCTGAATCGTCAAAAAGTCATCCAGACGGGTGGCCGGAGAGAGGTCGACCGTGAGGAACTCGCCGGGCTGCCAGTAGCTTGAAATCTGCAACACTGCCGGGCCGGACAGACCGCGATGGGTGAACAGCATCGCCTCTTTAAATAGCGTGCCGTCCTTTGCCGCAATGGTCGTATCCAGCGCGACGCCAGACAGCGTCTGCAGTTGGTCTAATAGCGGTTTGTGCAGGGTAAAAGGCACCAACGCCGCGCGCGTTGGCAACACACTAAGCCCAAACTGCTCAGCAATTTTATAGCCGAACGGCGATGCGCCCAGGCCCGGCATGGAAAGCCCGCCGCTGGCAATCACCAGTTTCTCTGCCTGCACCGCGCTGCCGTTGAGCTGCAGATGGTAGCCCGCGTCATCCCGGGATACGCTCAGAATGTCGCTGCGCAGGCGAATGGTGACGCCACCGTTGTCACACTCGGCCATTAATAAATCCACCATCTGCTGGGCAGAATCATCGCAGAACAGCTGTCCCAGGGTTTTCTCATGCCAGGCAATGCCGTGACGATTCACCAGATCGATAAAATCCCATTGGGTATAGCGCGCAAGGGCCGACTTACAAAAGTGGGGATTATTCGACAGATAGGCGGCGGGTTCAGTGTAGAGATTGGTGAAATTGCAGCGCCCGCCGCCGGACATCAAAATCTTGCGGCCCGGCTTCTTGCCGTTATCCAGCAGTAATACACGGCGACCACGCTGTCCTGCCTGCGCAGCACAAAAAAGCCCGGCAGCGCCTGCCCCAATTACGATAACGTCAAACTGTTCCACTGCAATTGCCCACCTGGTAAGAGAGGGGCAGATTGTAGTGATCTGCTCCTGTGGATGCCAGTGTCAAAATTTTGCCGTAAATATGTCACAATGTAACTGGTTAATTTATATAGACTTTGTACCTGTTAACCGGGTTAATTGACATTTTTAGTCCAAATCATGACTATATTTTCCTTTCCCAGACCGCATGTTGTCGCGGATAATGCGCCGCGTTCATGTCCTCCAAAATGGCGTAACGTCTATGCTACATCTGTTTGCTGGTCTAGATCTTAGCACCGGCCTGTTACTGATACTTGCTCTGCTGTTTGTATTGTTTTACGAAGCAATTAACGGCTTTCATGATACGGCCAACGCGGTTGCGACGGTCATCTATACCCGTGCCATGCGTGCTCAGCTTGCCGTTTTGATGGCGGGGGTTTTCAACTTCTTTGGTGTATTGCTCGGCGGATTAAGCGTGGCTTACGCTATCGTGCATATGCTGCCTACCGATCTGCTGCTGAATGTTGGCTCGGCTCACGGTCTCGCCATGGTGTTTTCCATGCTGCTGGCGGCGATTATCTGGAACCTGGGCACCTGGTATTTGGGGCTTCCGGCTTCCAGTTCCCACACGTTAATCGGCGCGATTATCGGCATCGGCCTGACCAATGCATTAATGAACGGCACCTCGGTCGTCGATGCGCTTAACATTCCTAAAGTGCTGAATATCTTCCTGTCTCTGATCCTTTCTCCCATCGTCGGCCTGGTGATTGCGGGCAGCTTAATCTTTCTTCTTCGCCGTTACTGGAGTAACACCAAGAAGCGTGCGCGTATTCATATGACGCCCGCAGACCGGGAGAAAATTGATGGCAAGAAAAAGCCGCCTTTCTGGACGCGTACCGCCCTGATTATCTCCGCCATTGGCGTCAGCTATTCACACGGTGCAAACGACGGGCAAAAGGGGATTGGCCTGATCATGCTGGTTCTGATTGGCGTTGCGCCAGCAGGCTTTGTGGTCAATATGAATTCATCGGGTTACGACATCACGCGCACGCGCGATGCGGTTAACCACCTTGAGCAATATTACCAACAGCATCAGGCGTCATTGACCCATATCATCCAGATGGCCCCGCCTAAACTGCCCACGCCAGAAGAAGTCGCCCCGGCAACGTCAACCGAGTTTCATTGCGACAGCGCGCGTGCGCTGCAGGCCGTGCAGCGTGCTCAGGTGTTGCTGAACAATCTGCAAAGCTATGGCGATCTGTCCGTCGATCAGCGTAGTCAGATGCGCCGCCTGTTGCTGTGTATTTCCGACACCGCCGATAAAGCGGCGAAGCTGCCGGAAACCTCCGCTGACGATAAACGCTTCCTTGGCAAGCTCAAAGGCGATCTACTGAACACCGTTGAGTACGCGCCGGTATGGATTATCATGGCGGTGGCGCTGGCTTTAGGCATCGGCACCATGATTGGCTGGCGTCGTGTTGCCACCACCATCGGTGAGAAAATTGGTAAGAAAGGCATGACCTATGCGCAGGGCATGTCCGCGCAGGTAACAGCCGCCGTATCGATAGGCATTGCCAGCTACACCGGCATGCCGGTCTCCACCACGCATATCCTGTCCTCTTCCGTTGCCGGTACAATGCTGGTAGACGGCGGTGGATTGCAGAGCAAAACCATCAAAAACATCGCCATGGCGTGGGTATTTACGCTGCCGGTCTGTATTTTGTTGTCGGGTTCTCTCTACTGGATCGCGCTCAAGCTCATCTGAGACAGCGGCAAATCAGGGCGACTTCGGTCGCCCTTTTTAATGCCAGATAGCCAGCGCAATCAGGCTGATCACCACTAATCCGCACAGCGAACTGGCCAACATAAACAAGCCTCTCACCCGCTCACACCGGCGAATAAATTCGTCATCATGATGATCAAGATAGCGTCTTGCCCAGATATAGCGCACCAGCCTAACCTGCTTGCCGGGCTGACCATGGGCGGTGAAAAACCCTGCGCCGTCAACGTACTGATACAGCAACGGATCGCAGCCACGCAAAACTACCAACAGCGCACGCAACGAAGAGAAATAGCGCGCCATATTCACAATACATACCACACAGAGAGCCCAAAAAAGCGCGATAGTGCTGATCATCTACCCCTCCTTACCGGTACTGCAGAAAAGTGCTGAACGCGCACCCTGCTGAACAGTCCCTGCAGAATTAGCCAACAACCCCATTAAATGATTTGTAGTTTTATTTTTGAAATATCTGAACAGACGCAGCAATGTGACGAAGGCTGCTTTTTCAGTTTAGGAGCAATGTTCAATTTTTTACCAGCAAGGATTTTCGTTTTATACGAGTAAAAATCGTTCATCATTGATCTTATTCACAACCCAGACGGCTTCAGACGCATTTGTTAACACAGATGACTATACTTTCAGGTATAACAACATTATCGCCTGTGCTGTACGTTAACCATTTCGGTGGCGCGCATCGCCCGTTCGCGCAATGGATTTCGCAGCTATGACGCGTCTGGAAACCGCTGCCATTCTGAATCTCGTGGAAGGAGTTATATCATGGCTTACAAACATATCCTGATTGCAGTCGATCTTTCGCCAGAAAGCCAGTTGTTAGTCGATAAAGCTGTCTCGCTCGCGCGTCCTTATGACGCAAAAATTTCGTTGATTCATGTCGATGTAAATTACTCTGATCTCTACACCGGCCTGATTGATGTCAACCTGGGCGATATGCAAAAGCGGATTTCTGAAGAGACACATCAGGCGCTTAAAAGCCTGTCGGATGCCGCGGGCTATCCTATCACCGAAACCCTGAGCGGCAGTGGCGATCTCGGTCAGGTGCTGGTGGATGCGATTAAGAAATACGATGTGGACATGGTGGTGTGCGGTCATCATCAGGACTTCTGGAGCAAACTGATGTCGTCTGCCCGCCAGTTGATCAATACGGTGCATATCGACATGCTGATTGTGCCGCTGCGCGACGAAGAGGACGAATAATTCGCCTGCGTTAAGCCGGTGCGGCTGACGTGCCCACCGGCTTCACAAAATCCGCTACTCAGCCAGTGGCGGATAGATATCGAAGCGGTGGCTTTTGGTAAGCACCGCAGACTGCGTAACAACCCCTGCCAGCGGTGGCGCGTAATCCGGGCGTTTCACCACGATACGTTTCTTTGCCAGACGGCGAGCCGGTGCCAACAGAGCATCAGCGTCCTCATCCGCCCCAACCAGCGACTGAAAGACCCGCATCTCTTTTTTCACCATGGCGCTTTTTTGCCGATGGGGATACATCGGGTCGAGATAAACCACATCCGGCTGCGGGGTGATATCGGTTAAGGCCTGAACGCTGGAGGCATGAATCAGCGTCAGGCGCTCACGCAGCCAGTCGCCAATCTCTGCATCCTGATAACCGCGCGTGAGTCCATCATCCAGCAGTGCGGCGACCACCGGATGACGCTCCAGCATCCGTACCCGGCAACCGAGCGCGGCCAGCACAAAAGCATCCCGGCCTAATCCGGCGGTGGCATCCACGACATCGGGCAGATAATCGCCTTTTATCCCGACCGCTTTGGCTACCGCTTCCCCGCGGCCGCCGCCAAAACGGCGACGGTGCGCCATCGCGCCAGAGACAAAATCCACGAAGATACCGCCCAGTTTGGGCTCATCCCGTTTACGCAGTTCAAGATGTGTGGCGGTTTTGACCAGCGCCAGCGTCGCGTCTTCACAGTGTGTCAGTTGCCAGCGCGCGGCTAAAACAGTTAAGGCGCCGTCACCGGCGCCTGTCTCATCAAGCAAACAGATGTTCACGTACGGCTTATCCCTGAATACCGTAGTGTTCCAGCATGGCATCCAGCTGTGGTTCACGACCGCGGAAGCGTTTAAACAGTTCCATCGGCTCTTCTGAACCGCCGCGCGTCAGAATGTTGTCGAGGAAGGACTGCCCGGTTTCCCGGTTGAAAATCCCTTCTTCTTCAAAGCGCGAATAGGCATCCGCCGCCAGCACGTCGGCCCACAGGTAGCTGTAATAGCCTGCCGCATAACCTCCGGCAAAGATATGGCTGAAGGCATGAGGGAAGCGGCCCCATTCCGGGCTGGGCACGACGGCCACTTTGCTTTTCACCTCGCGCAGGGTTTCCAGAATCTGTGCACCTTTTTCCGGGTTGAACTCGGTATGCAGGCGGAAGTCGAACAGGCCGAACTCCAGCTGACGCAGAATAAACAGCGCCGCCTGGTAGTTTTTCGCCGCCAGCATTTTATCCAGCAGCGCTTTGGGCAGCGGCTCACCGGTTTCGTAGTGACCCGAAATAAACGCCAGCGCTTCTGGCTCCCAGCACCAGTTTTCCATGAACTGGCTTGGCAGCTCAACGGCATCCCAGGGCACACCGTTGATGCCGGAAACGCCTGCCGCTTCAATGCGCGTCAGCATATGGTGCAGGCCGTGACCGAACTCATGGAACAGCGTGATCACTTCGTCATGCGTAAACAGCGCAGGCTTACCACTTACCGGACGATTGAAGTTACAGGTGAGGTAAGCCACCGGTTTTTGCAGGCTGCCGTCTGCTTTACGCATTTGCCCAACGCAGTCGTCCATCCATGCACCGCCGCGTTTGTGCTCGCGAGCATAGAGGTCGAGGTAGAAACTGCCGCGCAGCTCGCCGCTTTCATCGAACAAATCAAAGAAGCGGACATCCGGATGGTAAACATCGACGTCAGTGCGCTCTTTGGCGGTAATACCGTAAATGCGCTTCACCACTTCAAACAGGCCGGACACTGCACGAGATTCGGGGAAGTAAGGGCGCAGCTGCTCATCGCTGATGGTATAAAGATGCTGCTTCTGCTTTTCGCCGTAGTAGCTGAGATCCCATGGGTTCATGGTTTCTACGCCAAACGCTTTTTGCGCAAAAGCGCGCAGCTGAGCCAGCTCTTTCTCACCCTGTGGACGGGCGCGGTCGGCCAGATCGTTCAGAAAATCGATCACCTGTGCCGGGCTCTGTGCCATCTTGGTGGCCAGGGATTTATCCGCGAAGGAGTCGAAGCCCAGCAGTTGCGCCAGCTCGTGTCGCAGCGCCAGCTCTTCCGCCATAATCGGACCGTTATCCCATTTACCCGCGTTAGGGCCTTGATCGGAGGCACGGGTCGAATAGGCGCGGTACATCTCTTCACGCAGAGCGGCATTATCGCAGTAGGTCATCACCGGCAGATAGCTCGGGATATCCAGCGTCAGCAACCAGCCTTCCTGCCCTTTGGCTTCCGCCTGGGCTTTGGCTGCGGCCAGCGCGCTTTCCGGCATGCCGGCCAGCTCGCTTTCGTCCGTAATCAGCTTGCTCCAGCCCATTGTGGCATCAAGCACGTTGTTACTGTAGGCCGAACCCAGCTCGGAAAGGCGGGCCGCAATTTCGCCGTAGCGTTTCTGCTTGTCTTTTTCCAGACCAATACCGGAAAGCTCAAAATCACGCAGGGCGTTATCGACGGCTTTCTGCTTTGCCTGATCCAGCGAAGCATAGTGACTGCCTTCTTTCAGATTGCGGTAGGCCTGATAAAGACCTTCGTGCTGGCCAACCCAGGTGCTGTATTCAGAAAGCAGCGGCAACGTTTGTTCATAGGCTTCGCGCAGTTCCGGGCTGTTTTTGACCGAGTTCAGATGGCTGACCGGCGAAAAAATCCGGCTCAGGCGATCGTCGGTCTCCGCCAGCGGCTGTACCAGATTGTCCCAGGTGTAAGGTGCGCCTTGCGCCACTACTTTTTCCACCATTGCACGGCATTCATTCAAAACGTCGGTCACGGCGGGCACCACATGTTCAGGCTTAATCGCTGAAAACGGGGGAAGTGTGAACGAGGTGAGTAACGGATTGGTCATAGCGCAGTCCTTTAACAATGTGTGGGGCGCGATGAGTCGCGCAACGCAATTCAATTAACATGCGGTCGGATACCGCGAAAATCAATGGCGCGACTTGTCGTGATGTAAACAATGGCGCGGATTATGATCCTACAGACGATGAGATCAAGCATAGCTGAGGACAACGCAGGCTATCACTTTCCTGTCGCGGCATGGTTAACAGATGTTAACAGCCTGTGTCAGCATCCTGATTTGAGTGTAAAGCGGACTGAACAGCGCAGGCAGGACGCGCGGACCAAGGCTGCGCGCGAAATGCCAGCAATTATTCCTGTCTGTCGTTATAATCGGGCCAACGTTATCATTTTTAGCTTCAACCGCGGACATCCCCTTTTTTATGCTGAGTTATCGCCACAGTTTTCACGCCGGCAACCATGCCGATGTGCTTAAGCACACCGTACAAAGCCTCATCATCACCGCCCTGAAAGAGAAAGAAAAACCCTTTCTCTATCTTGATACCCATGCCGGTGCAGGCCGTTATCAACTGAGCGGCGAGCATGCAGAGCGTACCGGCGAATATCTGGAAGGCATTGGCCGCGTCTGGCAGCAGCCGGATGCGCCCGCATTGCTGCAACCCTATTTTGATGCCATTCATGCCCTGAACCGGAGCGGTACGCTGCGTTACTATCCGGGCTCGCCGCTGATCGCCCGTCATTTGCTGCGTCCAGAGGATAAGCTTCAGCTTACCGAACTGCACTCCAGTGATTACCCCCTGCTGCGAACCGAATTCAGTAAGGACAGCCGCGCGCGCGTCGAAAAGGCCGATGGTTATCAGCAGTTAAAGTCAAAGCTGCCGCCGTTGTCACGTCGTGGTCTGGTACTGATCGATCCTCCGTACGAAATGAAGAGCGATTATCAGGCGGTCGTCAAAGGCATTCAGGAAGGCCACAAGCGCTTTGGCACGGGCGTTTTTGCCCTGTGGTATCCGGTGGTTATGCGTCAACAAATCAAACATATGCTGCGCGATCTGCAGGCAACCAACATTCGTAATATCCTGCAAATTGAGCTGGCCGTGCGTCCTGACAGCGATCAGCGCGGTATGACGGCTTCCGGGATGATTGTGATCAATCCACCGTGGAAACTGGCCGATCAGATGAATACATTGCTGCCGTGGTTGCACCAGAAACTGGTGCCAACCGGTACAGGCCATTTCAGCGTAAACCAGATCGTACCGGAATAACGCCCTTCTCAGATTAGCGCCGCCGCTTCTGGTGCGGCGGCGTTATACCTCAGGTCATTTTTATGTGGATCATCCTGGCAGGTGCACTGGCTGCCCTGCAACCGGCGAAACGCCTCTCACTGTTATTACTGGCACTGGCAACGGCGCTGGGGGTTTACCAGAACGTTCTCGACTGGCCTGTTACCCTCGTTTTTGCTGCTGTTGCCGCACTGGTCGCGTTTCGTATTTACGACCGTCGGAGCCAAGTGTGGCAGAGCATCAGCGAGGCGCTTCTGGTGTTGATTGCCCTCGCGCTAATGCTGCATCTTATTCCTGGCTTCAACAACCCACGCCAGATTGATGCCGTTCGGGCTGGCGCGCACAGCCTGCCCTTCTCTTTTTCATTTAATTTCGATAAAGCCCTGATTCCTTTCTTGCTGCTGGCCTGTATGCCAACGCTGTTTAAAGCCGAGGCGCACCCACCGCGCACGCCTGTGTTATGGCTGCTGCCCGTAGCGGCGATTCCACTGCTGTTAGTCAGCGCGGTATGGCTGGGTGGCCTGGCGTTTGAGCGACACGTTCCTGACTGGCTTGGGGCCTTTGCCCTGGCAAACCTGTTTTTTGTGTCGCTGGCTGAAGAAGCATTTTTCCGCGGCTACCTGCAGCAGCGCCTGCGCCAGAAATGGGGCAGCACAGTTGCCCTGCTGGTCACCGCCTTGCTGTTTGGCCTGGCGCATGCGCCCGGCGGCGTGCTACTGATGGTCTTTGCCGGGCTGGCCGGGCTGATTTATGGCCTGGTCTGGCACTGGAGCGGTCGCTTATGGCTGGCAACGGCGTGCCATTTTGCGCTCAATATGGTCCACCTGCTGTTTTTTACCTATCCGGCACTGGCGCACTGACCATCACAGCCTGAATACCGCCAGGTCCTGGGCCATCTCCGTTTCGGGGAAGATGGCCTGGCACTCGGCCAGTAACCGGGCCATATCTCTGGCAAGATAGCGCGAACTGAAATGGGTGGCGATCATCCGTTTTGCACCGGCCTGCTTTGCCACTTTTGCGGCCTGCACGGTGGTTGAGTGACCGCGTCCGTTGGCTTTTTCAGCCAGTGTATCCTCCAGCGTGGTTTCGTGTACCATCACATCCACATTCGCGGCCAGCTGTAACGCCACCTCGGTAGGTGCGGTATCGCCAAAAATCGCCAGCGTTTTGCCTTTGGTGGGCGGCCCTAAATACTCAGCACCATGAACCGTGCGACCATCCTCCAGCGTGATGCTGTCCCCCAGCTTTAGCTGTTGATACCACGGGCCACGGGGCACACCTTCTGCCTTCAGACGTGCGGCATCCAGAAAGCCGGGCTTGTCTCGCTGCTCAATACGATAGCCAAAGCAGGCAATGGTGTGATTCATCGGCCAGGCCGTAACACGAAACTCGCCATCATCCAGCACCTCGCCCGCCTCGATTTCAATCACCTCCAGCGGATAGTCGGTGTACGAGCTGGACAGAGACAGAGCATTATCGACAAAGGCTTTCAGGCCCTGGGGGCCATAAACCGTCATCGGCGTGGTAAGTCCCGCCATTGAACGGCTGGTAAGCAGGCCGGGCAGACCAAAAATATGGTCACCGTGCAGATGCGTAATAAAGATTTTATCGAGCTTGCCGGGTTTAAGATCGGAGCGCATAAACTGAAGCTGTGTCCCTTCACCGCAGTCAAACAGCCAGGTGTCGCCACTGTCTGCATGGGTAAAGGCAATGGCAGTGACGTTACGCTGCAAGCTCGGCGCGCCACCGCCCGTGCCAAGAAAAGTCAGGTGCATGCTATGCTTCTCTGTAAGTAGTGGAAAACAATGGCCTGTTACAATCATAGGCGCAATTTTTGCGACACCCTGCCCTGCGGCGTTACACTCTATGTCAATTTCCATGTAACCGGATGATACTTCAATGACCCGACATTATGACTATCTCGCCATCGGCGGCGGCAGCGGCGGTATTGCCTCGATTAACCGTGCAGCAAGCTATGGCCAGAAATGTGCCCTGATAGAAGCCAAAGCACTGGGCGGAACCTGCGTCAACGTGGGCTGTGTGCCGAAAAAAGTCATGTGGCATGCCGCGCAAATCGCCGAGGCGATTCATCTTTACGGCCCCGATTATGGTTTTGACACCACGGTAAACCGCTTCGACTGGGGCACGCTGGTCAAAAACCGTAGCGCCTATATCGACCGTATTCACCAATCATACGACAATGTGCTGGGGAAAAATAAGGTCGATGTCATCCACGGCTTTGCCCGTTTTATCGATGCGCATACCGTTGAAGTCAATGGCGAAACCATTACGGCCGACCATATTTTGATCGCCACCGGCGGACGTCCAGGCCATCCCTCTGTCCCCGGTGCGGAATACGGAATTGATTCAGACGGTTTCTTTGAACTGGACGCGCTGCCAAAACGCACCGCGGTGATTGGCGCCGGTTATATCGCCGTCGAACTGGCGGGCGTGGTGAACGCACTCGGCTCCGAAACCCATTTATTCGTCCGTAAACATGCCCCGCTGCGCAGCTTTGATCCGCTGATCACCGAGACGCTGGTTGAAGTCATGAACGCGGAAGGCCCGACGCTGCACACTCAGGCGACGCCAAAAGCGGTGGTAAAAAATGCCGACGGCAGTCTGACGTTACAGCTGGAAGATGGCAGCGACTACACCGTCGATTGCCTGGTTTGGGCCATTGGTCGTGTACCGGAAACCGACAGCCTGAATATCCAGGCGGCAGGCGTTGCGCTGGATGAGAAAGGCTATATCAAGGTCGATAAATTCCAGAACACCAATGTGTCAGGCGTTTATGCCGTAGGCGATAACACCGGTGCCGTTGAGCTGACCCCGGTGGCCGTGGCAGCAGGTCGTCGCCTGTCTGAGCGTTTGTTTAATAACAAACCGGATGAGCATCTGGATTACAGTAACATTCCTACCGTGGTGTTCAGCCATCCGCCGATCGGCACCGTGGGCCTGACGGAACCGCAGGCGCGCGAACAGTACGGTGATGATCAGGTTAAAGTCTACAAGTCGTCCTTTACCGCGATGTACACCGCAGTCACCCAACATCGCCAGCCGTGCCGCATGAAATTAGTCTGCGTCGGCCCGGAGGAGAAGATTGTCGGTATTCATGGCATCGGTGGCGGAATGGACGAGATGCTGCAGGGCTTTGCAGTGGCGTTGAAAATGGGCGCAACCAAAAAAGACTTCGATAATACCGTGGCGATTCACCCGACCGCAGCGGAAGAGTTTGTGACGATGCGTTAATGTAGAAAAACCACACCTACATCTTTCACTTATCTGAAACTGGCCCTTATGCGGCCAGTTTTTTATGCAATTAAGAATATTTTGATTACGCTCTCCAGTTTTTCATTCGATAGAATATGCTCAGCAATACCGCAGGTTTCTGGGGCATACTTATGGGCATAAATAATATTGACCTGCTCCCCGTTGATTAGTACACCCCGATATTAGTAATGTCTTCATAAGCCACATGAGGACATCCCCATGACGAAGCTTTTTTCCAATGAACACATTGCCATCGTTTTTATGCCAGCGAAGAAATGGCTTAACATACTGGGGACTGATCACTTTTACTTTATGCCCCAGTTTTTCAAATTCCCTATGCCAGTAAAATGCTCTCGTGCATGCTTCAATGCCAATCAGGTAGGCGGGTATAATGACCAGTTTCTAAAGTAATATTTTTCGCTCAACACGTCGGGTATAAACCGGCTTGCCTGCTGGATGAATTATGTTCAGTTAAGCGTAGAGGGAAGTAGTAGTCCATCCCATTACCTGGCGCAAGAAGTTTGGTGGAATGGAAGTGCCTGGGGTGAAGCATCTAAAGTCGCCTGAAGAGGAGAACGCCCGCCTCATGAAGCTGCTTGCTGAAGCCATGCTTAATAAGGAGGTGCTTTAGGTGGCTCTCAGGCGAAAGTAATGACAACAGACCAGAAGCGGGAAGCTGTGGTATTGATGTGTTATGCGATCTGTCGCAACTTCGTACCTGCAGGCTACAGGTTTTTCCCTGTCAACCTGCCGTTATGATGCTCAGCGTCTATCTGCTGATTCACATTTATCAAGGCGTATCACTGAGATGGTGCTTGAGCGCAGACGTTTTGGTTACCGGCGCATCTGGCAGCTATTGCGTCGGAATGGCCTTCACGTCAATCACAAACGGGTATACCGCATTTACCACCTTAACGGACTGAGCGTAAAACACAGACAACGCCTTAAAGGGCTGGCGACCGGACAGTTTCCGCTTCTGCGTCCGGATGCTCCCAACCTGACTTGGTCGATGGATTTCGTTATGGACGTACTGGCCAGCGATCGCAGGATCAAGTGCCTGACTTGTGTGGATGATTTCACGAAGGAGTGTCTAACAATTACCGTCGCATTCGGGATATCAGGCGTACAAGTTACGCGTATTCTGAACAGTATTGCGCTATTTCGTGGTTATCCGGCCACGATAAGAATCGATCAGGGGCCTGAATTCACCTGCCGCGCGCTTGATCAGTAGGCCTTTGAGCATGGCGTGGAACTGCGTCTTATCCAGCCAGGCAAACCGACTCAGAACGGATTTATTGAGAGTTTTAACGGACGATTTAGAGATAAATGCCTGAACGAGCACAGGTTCAGCAATATTGTTCATGCCAGGAAAACGATTAATGGTTGGTGGCAGGATTATAACGAGTGCCGTCCACATTCATCACTGAATCACCAAACTCCAGTTGAATTTGCTGCGGACTGGCGAAACGGGAAATATGAAGAAAAACCAACAGAAACTACTAACTGAAAAGTTGTATCTGATTCTTAGGGCAGGTAACTTAAGCTTTAAATTACCATAAACCTTTATATTTCAACCAGTCACCCTTATGAAGGCGGTTTATCCCCTGAAAACGCTGGGTCATTTGCGCACTGTGTTAATTGGTTTTCGCAAAGCTAACGGATGGACGCAAAAAGAACTGTCAAAACTGTTGGGGGTAACTCAGCAAACGTATGCTCGCCTTGAAGCAAATCCCGCGAGCGCCAGCTTTGATCGTTTATTCAAAGTATTTAGCATATAGGGTGTTGAAATTGAAATATTTTTGCGAGAGCCTTTACCACAGGCGAAACCAGAATTAACGACACAACAATATTCATCGTTACCCGCAAGGCAGGAAAATTGTAAGGACCTAAAAATATAAATATTGATGATAAAGTTTTTCCTCACCTATTTAACAGATACGTCATTATCTACATTGGTTTCCTATGCATATCTGCATCAGCTTCATTCTGAATTTCCGCGAGATGCACTAGCATTGACAATGTCTCGTGAATCAATGTTATTGCAATGAACTGCTTCAGTATTGTCTCTGTGTCTATTTATTTTTTTACATTTAAAAAATAGAGCATATATTCCTTATGACTGAATTGAATCGTCGATAAAATAGCAGAGTTTAATTTACCCTCTGGCTTCAAACTGTACCTGCCACTGTTTGCTGATATTCTCTTCACATTCACATGTTTTTGTCGAAAGTCATGTTGTCAAAACGATCACGCTTTGACCTCATACTGGCTCTACCATAATCGTTTTTCAGAATCGGCGTTTCATATTATTGTATGTTTTACTTGAAATTATCGATCCTGATTTTCATCGCATATAAACATTTTCGGAGCAACAGCTGTATCTTGGCTTCGTTCGTAATCTGAATGCGCTGTCAACTTTACTGAGCAATGAGCTCAGCATTCCTGCGATCCCAGACTGCGTACACACTCTCAAACAACCCATTTGTACTGCGCTAATTACGGAGCACTAAATCGACGTCATACACTCATATTGACAGGCTAATTAACTTGCCAAAATCATCAAATTTGATAGATTTTTCTTCATTTTTTTGTTAACTTAATTGTAAATAAATCAATGTTAATTTATTGTTCATGAATCAAAAAATTGGCTATTCGAGAGTCTCTTCGATAAACATTAAAACGAGCAGTCAGTGTGAAAGCCTGAAAGCCGCAGGCTGTGATTTGATTATCGTAGATGAAGAAAAAGAACCTCAGCCATTCAGTTTATGCCTGGAGATTCTCAAACCCGGAGATGTGCTGGTGGTAACGAGCCTTGAAATGTTGGGACGTAACCTTGCCGGTGTACTTAAGGCCATAACGTCCATCAATGAGCGGGGTGCATCCCTGATCAGTCTCAGTGAAGGCCTTGACTCAGCCAGTGAATCAGGGGAACCGCTGGTAAGAATGTGCCATTTACTTATGGGGTGTCAGCAAGCCTTCGTTCGTGAAAAAAACCAGAAAGGACTTACGGCCAGCAGGGCGAGAGGCCGTCTTGGTGGGCGAAAAAAGAAATTGAGTCAGAAAGATATTATTCAAATCAAAGAATTATTAAGCCGCCCCGAAAGTAGTGTGAGTGATGTTGCAAAAAAGTACGGCGTTTCCAGAACGACCATCTACAAATATGTCGGGGTTATCGTTCCAGAACATGCGCTTTAGACCACATTTCATCGTGCATTTAAGAACTAATATTTATACTATCAACGCACCAAAGGAGAGTTGATAATGGCAACCGCAGAACAGTTTAAAGCGCTTTTAAAGAGCCACGCTGACGGTGATGAAGCGCGTTTTTACTCTATTGCTCTCCAAGTAGCAGCTAAAGAAGCACGTCAGGGTCACAGTAAGCTCGCAAATGACATCAAGCAAATCGTTGAAAAATCGCAAAAAAATGATGAAAAAATGAGTCATTTGACGACAGCAAAAACGCTTCAATTTGTTCATCAGCCAAAAAGCGAACTTCAGGGCTTGCTTGAACTGACGCCCAGTGATGTGCATGTTGAGGAGTTAGTATTATCTGCTGATGTCAAAGAGCGACTGGAGAAAGTCGTTACTGAGCAACGACAGTCAGATAAGTTAAAACGCTTCGGATTATTGCCACGGCGTAAACTCCTCTTTACCGGACCACCCGGAACAGGTAAAACGATGTCAGCTCTCATGCTGGCTACTGAACTTCGTTTGCCGCTTTATACCATAGTCTTGGATAGCCTTATTACACGTTATATGGGAGAAACTGCGGCAAAATTACGTCTTATCTTTGATCACATAAGACAGACCCGGGCGGTCTATCTGTTCGATGAATTTGACGCGATTGGCACACAACGTGGTGCATCAAATGATGTGGGCGAAATCAGAAGAGTATTGAATTCCTTTCTGATATTTGTAGAGCAGGATTATTCAGAAAGCGTAATCGTTGCAGCAACAAACCACCCGGAACTACTTGACCAGGCTCTTTATCGCCGTTTCGACGATATTATTCAGTTCGAGAGGCCACAAGAAGCACAGATTGTCATGTTGATGAAAAATCGACTTTCCTTGTTCGATATTAACCATCTTAACTGGGAAGCAATCATAACAGAGGCTCTGGGCCTGAGTTCTGCCGAAATTACGCGCTCCTGTGATGATGCTGCAAAAGATGCCGTTATATATTTTGACGGAAAACTTGAAACGTCGGTGATCATCAAAGCCCTCGCCAGAAGACATAAAGGCGGTGGCGCAAACCGGGAATAACATAGCAGAGGACATAATGGCAAATGACAGGATGCATTTGAATGTCAGGCAGTTTGTTACGAGTGAAAGATTTAGGTCAAGAAATACAGCAAGAAGTATTCAAATCGCTCCCCGGGACAGACAAACTCATGGCGAAGGACTGAGGCTGCAATATCAGGAAATATTAGACCGGTATGATGGTATGGCAGCCAATCGGGAAACACCTGTAACAGATGATATTGGTATTTATATTGAGGTCATTGGTCAGGAAAGAATCAAGCTACCCCTGGAAAAGCTGGATAATACTGATTTCAAACTTTGCCTTCTTAAGACAGAAGGGCACCGTGAAGTCGCAACCCTATTTATCCCCGAAGCCAGGCGCGGGGCCTTTCTACGAAAAGTAAATCAGTATTTGGACCCTGACAAAGACCGCTATAAAGAAAGTGAAGATACATATTACCCTGCAAATCATGCTTTGATTGCAAGTATTGCCGAAGTAAGGTTTGCACGGATTCGTTCTTTCTGGACAGATGAACCAAGCCTTTTCCCTGATGATCCCGAAAGACAGTTTTGGTGGGAGCTTTGGCTCAAAAAGGAGCAAAACAGCGATCCTCTCCTGATTGGCAGACAGTTAGCAGAAAGACTTAATGCTGAGATGGGAAGCTCTTCTCTAAATTTCTTTAAATCTGTTGTTCTATTAATCAAATGTTCCCTTAACCAGCTTGAACGCGCTCCTGAACTGATAGCGAATCTCGAAGAGCTCAGGAGAGCAAAAGATACACCGTTCCCTATTGTTTACTCTTCCCCTTTCGATCAAGCTCAGTGGGTCGATGATATTTCCCAACGTTTCGTGCCTAATACCGATGCTAATTGCGCGGTTACAATACTTGATACTGGGATAAATTATCACCATCGACTTCTGCAACATGTCACTGCAGGCAGCTACTCAGAATGCTGGCTCCCTCAGTGGCCGCACTACTCTATTCCGGGCGGCATTGAAGTCCAGCATGGTTCTATGCAGGCAGGTCTGGTTGCCTTTGGCAATCTGCTTGATGTCAGCCAGAGTAGCTCATCTGTACATACGCCATTCGTTATCGAATCAGGGAGAATCATCCCTCCTACAGGAATAAATCCTCCTGAGCTCTACGGCGATATTACTGTGAGCACAGCTTACAAACATGAAACTGAACGGCCAGAGTATAACCGGGTCTTTAGCCTGGCGATTACTTCACCTGAAAGTTCTGTAAGCGGGATGCCATCTTCCTGGTCTGCAGAAATCGACCGTTTTACATGTGGTGTTGACGAAGATATCAGTAGGTTATTCGTTATATCCGCTGGTAACAACCGTGATGTAAGACATGACTCAGATTACTGGGATCAGGTAGCCCTTTCGCCCATCGAAGATCCTGCGCAATCCTGGAATGCGCTTACCGTTGGTGCTTACACAGAGTTGTCTACAATTGATGACCCGGTTTTTGATGGCTGGACAGCATTTGCGATGCCTGGAGACGTTTCTCCATCAAGCCGATCTTCTGTGAACTGGTCATGGCGAAAACAGGCTCCTCATAAACCTGATGTCGTTGCCGAGGGTGGAAACCATGTTATTTCTCCCGACAGGACTGCGGTTGATAACTGCTCTGATGTATCTTTGCTTACCACATCGGGAAAAACGACAGGTTCTGCTTTTGAAAGTCATGGGGACACAAGTTCTGCATGTGCGCTGATATCCAGAGATGCAGCTCTTCTGCGCACACAATACCCTGAGCTATGGCCTGAGACTATTCGAGGCTTGATCGTTCATTCAGCAGAATGGACACCCCGGATGATGATGCGTTTTGAACAGCTATGCAGACAGCATTCTCCGAGTGTGGCAAAAGATTGCCTGCTGCGTACTGTAGGCCACGGTGTTCCTGATATTAATCGGGCAAGATACAGCGCTGATCACGCTCTGACATTGATAGCTGAAAGCGAGCTACAGCCGTTCATCAAAGAGACCAATGCGGCTGCATCGGCTGATCCAAAAAACAACATGATGAATCTGCATCAATTACCATGGCCTGTAGCTGCTTTACAATTACTTCCTCCGGAAACTCCGGTGAAAATGCGGGTTACACTTTCATACTTCATCGAACCTAATCCAGGCCGTCGTGGGTATCGGTCAAGATACAGCTACCAGTCTCATGGGCTGCGATTTACGACCATACGTCCAGGACAGACCCTAGAAAACTTTCGATCAATGGTTAATGGATTGGCGTTAACAGACGATTATACCGGTCCGGAGGGCGATAATGAGGGATGGTTCCTCGGTACACAATTAAGAACCAGAGGCTCTGTGCACTCTGACCGGTGGAATGGTTCGGTGGCTGAACTTCTCGACATGCATACTATTGCTGTCTTCCCGGTAAGTGGATGGTGGAAGTACCGCTCAGGAGAAGAGCGCTGGAGAAATAAAGTTAAGTATTCTTTATTGATTAGCATTGAAGTACCTGACGAAACTGTAAATATCTACACTGAAGTTGAAAATGTAGTCGATATCTCGGTCTCTATTTAAGATCTGATAAGACTGCGGGTTTTTCCGCAGTCTTGACTAACAGACTCAGCAACACGTGTGGCCTCGCCAGCCACTCTTCCAGCGTCAGCATGCCGTTCTCTGGCATAAAACGCCTGTTAGCGAGGCAGTTAAATTGTTCCGGAAAGAGTGTTTATATCTGAATGTCACCCGCCACGCCGGTAAAATGCCCAGCGCCAGATCCACTTCCCCGAGATCAGTCAGGCCAGCATGATCTCTCTGCTGGCCTGACTGATCTAGGAATATAAGATAGCGTCCGGGATTTTCTCGCCGTTATCGCTATCATGTCTGCATACATTCACATCAAACAAGGTACTGAAATGACAGTTAATACTAAAGCTACAAAGTTCGCTCCGGATACGCTGTTCTTTGGGCAAAAGCCGCTTTTGAACGATGGGGCAATTCTGGATAAAGCTAACGAATTATTAGAGGAACTTAAACCTCAGTTTCCTAGGTGTGAAGCCAATACAAAAGTCACTGATACGAAAAATGCGCGGAAGACTGTGAAGGAAATGATGAGCTTTGGGATAGGCGAACAACAATATCCTGCGTTTGTTAAGACAGAATCCTATAAGCAGTTAGTGGCATTGGTTGGCGCATTAAACCTGCTCGCCCCAAAATGGAAACTTCAAATTAAGCCCTACCAGGATGAGCGCGATCTGACACTGGGATTCTATGATTACCTGGATGACAGGTATCACCCCAGTCGGCTCGCTGGCGAGATTTTAAAAAGCTATTTTTATTGCCTTGGCCAATTTAACGCATCGGCCGCTGTTCGTCTTAGTACAACTGAAAATCATATCATTGAAATCATGCGTATGAGACCCCGCGTTAAAGAGGACCTTTTTAGCAAGGATTTTGATTACAAAACTGGAACAGCAGAAGCCCGTGGGTGGTTGAACAGTATCATTGACCCCTTGCTCCTCCGTTATCCAGAAACACAGCACGATACGCAGGCAGAAAGTTTAACGCTCGCGTTTCACAGGCACATCAGCAAGAACATGGTGTTAAATGATTTCATTAATAGTGGTCATTATCACCAATCGGAAAGTGAGCAGCTCACCGGCGTGATCAATGCTTTCAATCAATGGACTGAAGCAGAAGACCTGTCCGCAGTGCCGGCAGCGGATGAGGCAGATTTACATATTGCTTTGACTTTTGCGGTCATCCACGCGGTGGATCGCCCCAGTGGTTTCGACTGGCAGTCTCAAATCCAGAATAATCTTCAGGATAAATACATCAGTCGCTTGCTGAAATTTGTGCGTTACGTTCGGTACGCCAAAAAAGAGCAAAACAAAAAGATTTCCCTGCGACTAATACGTCGCGGCAGTACCAACCGAGACCTGATGCTCTACCCGGCTCTGCTCGAACTCAGTGATGAAATCCACGACCCGAATTATCAAGTAATGTGCAGGAATGCCACTAAATTACTCACTAACATGAAAATCAATGCCGAGCTGACAAAGTTCATGGGCAATATTTTTGGCGCACTATGCTGCTATGAGGGGGATGAAACTGACCTCAATATACAGATGTTTTCCTACTGCGAAAACCGCAAAGAATTATGGGATTACCGGACAAACTTTATGCGTAAGCTCCTGCGACTGGATTACGACCAGATGGAATCCTTCCTAGATAAACTGGACGCAATCTTGGCACCCGAACGTGACATTCTTCAGTCGAGGCTTAACCAAAAAATTGACCTTTACCAGAGGGGGTATGTATGAATCTTTCAGGAAGCGTGACCATTGAAGTCTGTCACAAAAATGGCGAAGAGGTTGAGGTCTTTGACATTAGTGCCTCTGAGTTCGGCCTTGAGGAATCAGGAACTCGCAACTATGACGGAGAGCGTGCCTACCGTGGGCTGTACATCTACTTCAACAGTGAGTATGGCTTCGATGTGCTGGCAGAAGCCGAGGAAATGAACCACTCCATTACTGATTTTGACATCAACCTGCGCCAGCACAGCAGTATGTATGAGATTAATATCGATACGGATAATCTTTACGCAAACTCAACAGACGCTGACGTTGAATACAACGAAGACGACTGGCGGTGATCCTGATAGTAAATACCCGGCTAGCGTCATGGCCGGGTATCTGAAAACTTAAGTAGGATGTCAGTTTCAACAGATGGATTGAAAAAGGTACTTTTTTGTATCGACCCACACTTGTCTTCATGACTCAAGTTCAAAACCTATCGACGACCTACACAATTATCGTGAAAGAAGCCTATTGCCCCGGAAAGCTTTATTTTTAGCATATAAACTCTGTCGTTATATGACCTGAATGAGCAATCTGAGATGTTACAATCCCTTGATACATGACGATGAAAGCCAGCGTAGAGGTGCTTCCATCACTTACATCTGAAAAAATAATTTTTCTGAAAACCATTAAATGGTTATTAATATTTTTTTATCAATTTTCATAATTTCACGTTTTAAAATTGTATGGGTATTGTGTGAAGATGCGTTAACAGGGCAATCCTGATTCGTTCGCGACTTACCCTGACTCACTGACCCAAAACGGGCAGTGAGTCAGGGCCTTAATTAAAATAGGTTTCCCGCAACGGCGTTAACGCCGCGCCCAGCGC
>Ga0308167_1000934_pt1 | contig 41105 bp, 50 predicted proteins | sample PhyCR1_2_FD_202138 | JGI IMG/M metagenome (GOLD analysis project Ga0308167, IMG submission 202138) | Phyllosphere microbial communities from UC Gill Tract Community Farm, Albany, California, United States - DLSLRC.R1 | ecosystem: Host-associated > Plants > Phyllosphere > Unclassified | place... | reverse complement strand
AATGAGTACATAATGGCGCCCATCGAACGCAACGAAGCATTAAAAACTTCAATGTATTCAATGAGTTAGAGTAGAGGCAGGCTTCACGTAGCCCACTCAAGTTTGTATGCGGTGAATGTCAGCAACAAGGGCATTGATCGTTTGAGGCCGAGTAGCAAAATGGTTATGCAGCGGATTGCAAATCCGCCTACGCCGGTTCGATTCCGACCTCGGCCTCCACTCTTAAAGCCCCGTAGATCAATGGTCTACGGGGTTTTTTAATGCCTGCGATTTAGTAACCGTTCCGCAACTTTTGACATGCGTTCCGCAACCCCCGGCGTTTTGGCGCGTGTTTGGGGGGGCGGATTTCGTCTGATGGCGTGGGGTAATGGCGGGTTATTTCGTGGGTTTTACAATCTCGCCCACACGTCGATAGACTCTTTTGGTCATCTCTTCGGTGGAGTGTCCAAGCAACCGGCTAGCGTGTGCCAGCTCGATCTCGCTGGCCGCTTTGGGGCGAATGTCCTTGAACTGAAACTGGCGGATCAGCACTGCCAATGCCGAGTCGCCGTCAGCGCCGGCCTTGATGGCCGCTTTCTCGCGGGCTTCATCCCAGCGATTGCGCAGCATCTGTTGGCTCATCCGAAGGCCGGATGTGTTGGTGATCAGCCTCGATGTTTTGATGCCGTTGAGGGCCCGGCGTTCCTGTAGGTCATTGATAAACGCGCACAACCCCGATTGAACACCTTCGTCTTCCAGCCGCAGGCGTAGCTTCTTGGCTGTCTTCCCCTGTTTGACCATCAGGAACCCGTCGACCAAATCAGTGGTTGCCACTTTCAAGACGTCGGCGGGGCGCTGTCCCGTCAAGTAGGCCAGTTTCATAGCGTCCTTGAGTTCCTGAACGGCTGAGTCGTACACGGCATTCCATACGATATCGCCCGCGTAATAATCCCGTGGGGTCTCCTTGTTGCGGCGCACACCGAAGCAAGGGTTTGCGTTGTTGGTCAGGCCCCACTCGCGGGCAATTGTGAACATGTGCGACAGCAGCGCGATTTCCCGGTTGGCCCTGACCTTTGCGGTCCTGGCGTCCCGATACTGCGCGACTACCTGGGGCGTGATTGAATCAATGGGGGCTTGCTCAAATGCCTTCCTGAGCTGTTTGAGTTCCTTCATGTTGTCGTCCTGGGTGCGTAAACCCTTGGTCGGGATGATCTCTTTCACATATCTGTCAAACAAATAGCCCAGCAAGTGGCTGGGCTTCGGTGCCGCTCGACGCTCCAGCCTTGCCCATTCCAATTTAGCCTGGTCAAGATCACTTCCCAGTGGGATTTCCTTGCGCTTACCCTCGGCATCCCTGCCGTTGTAGTAGTAACTGATCCAAGTTTTTCCACTCTTACGCTTGTGGCTTCGTCGGAGCATGCGCGGAGGCAAGTCACGGTTTGATGTGGTTTTCTGGCGCATTGATCAGCTCACATTCGCCAGGTCTAGCGTCCAGGTCTCAGCCGCGGGATTTACAGCGGAGGGGGTGACACCCGCCAACTTCATTCGGGCGTACACCCGGCCGACGATTGGTCGCCGGGCGCCGGTGAGAACATGCTCCCAATGGTTCTCGATTAACCATTGGATTTGCTTGTAGGGCATCTGATAGCCGGTGATGGTGGCTAACTCTTCGTCGGCCAGGGTTTCGCTTTGAAATTCCATCATCATGCCTCCGATCCTGATGCATTTATGATCTGTTCAGCCAGATGCCAGGGCGTCCAGTAGCCATCCTCCATTCGAACGGCGAGCGGTGTTGCTGGGCCGTTCCACCGCAGCCCGTATCGAGGAAGTCCTACACCTTCAGGCGGGCGCGGCGGGAAATCTGGCTTTAGCCCCTGTAGGCGTTCGTTATCGGCGATCAGGGCCAAGATGGCGGCAGGCGTAGCGGCCTCAATGAAGTCGCGGTAGGGCTTAGCGATAGACAGCAATGGCGTGCCATCTATGCTCTTTACGGCGCTCAGCACGTCACCGTCACGTAGTCCACGGCCTAGATTGCTGGTCAGGCGCAGCATCGAGTTACTGGTCCACCAGCTCCATTCAATTCCGCCGGCGGCGAGTGCGGCGGACTTCAGCGGGTTGCTCATGCTGCCTCCAATTGTTCGGTGACGGTCTCGCTCATGTTTGCCCGAATCAGCGCGGCCATAGGTTGAGGCGACACTGAGTTACCAACCATGCGCACCTGGGCGCGTTTAGTGAACTTGCGACCGTCGTGTCCCACGTCGATGACGTAGTTGTCGGGGAAACCTTGGGCGCGATACAACTCGCGTGGGGTGAGCATGCGCATGCCGATATCGACGATCACATAAGGGGTGCCCTTGATCGTGACGGTTACGAGTGCCAGGCGATCCCGGGTTGTGATGGTCGCCGTTGGATCGCGCAGATCGTAGATGTTGTCGGTGCCGTAATAGCCCATCAGGAATGCTGCGACGCGCATTGCCCCCGCCTGGTATTCCGGTGCGAGGGTGTATTCGACGAGGGCGTGATGTTCTGCGCCGGCGGTGATCGTCGGCACCAGTCCATCCATCGGCTGGCCGACGCAGTTTTTGCGCAGCGTGCATAAGTGGGCGGTGACGACATTCTGTTGACTGCCGCTGGTAGTGATCGCTGTCATGGGCTCGGTTGGGTGGTGCCCTGGCGTGACGTTGTAGCCGCCGTTGTGTTGAGCCAGGTAGGCTACGGTCAACGCGAAGTGTCCGCCTTTGACATTGGCGCATATGGCGCGCAGCGGTGAGTCGCCCGGCATGTTGCGTAGGCTGCTGCCGTTTGCGTGCTCGGTGATGAAGGGAGCAAGCCTTGGGGTGACTAGTGCGAAACCGTGGGAGCCGGTGATGGTTTTCGTTGGAAGGTCGACCGAGTGAACGCGTGAGTCATCGCTGCCTGAGTGGTTGACGCTCACGATAAACGGATCTGCGTGATCAATGACATAGCGCTTCGCACCCTTGCGCAGGCGCTCCATGGTCTTGTTAACTAGCGGCCGCCGGACACCCGCGGCCCGGCCTTCTTCCTTGTCGAGAAAGATGCTGGGGCAGGGGATGGACCAGTCAATGCTACTGGCGGCGGTAAGCTGCGGCTTCTGACCCTTTGCTGGTGCTTTCGTGTGGGTTGGCTCTGGCCATTGAAGTGGCTTGCCGTCGCAGCGAGCCACTAGGTAGAGGCGCTCGCGTAGAGTGCCGGCGCCGAAGTCACTGGCTTTCAACTTTCCGTGACGCAGGTCATAGCCCATGCTGCGCAGTATCGATTCGAACCGGCGCCATGTTTGGCCTTTGCGTTTAGGATCCGGGACCAGGTACTGGTCTTGCACTGGTACCCGTTCGCCGACATCGGCAACGCGCAGGTCACGGCATATGACCCGACCTGTTGTCGGGCAGCGCTTGGCGATCAGCGGCCCCCACTGGAGTACCTGCATCACGTTCTCCATGGTGATCATTTGCGGTCGCACCTGGCCCGCCCATTTGATGACCACCCAGGACAGCGAGCGGCTGGTAGTACTGCGAGGTTGGCCGCCGGCAGCAAGACTGTGGTGGGTACATTCGGGACTGGCGTGCAGGTGCAGCACAGGTCGACCCCGCGTCGCCTTGTGCGGGCACACCTCATAGACATCGGTGATGTAGTGCTCGGCGCTCGGGTGATTGCGCTTGTGCATGCTGATGGCATCGGGGTCATGGTTGATAGCGATATCTACCGGCATGCCGGTTGCCATCTCTTGGCCCATGGTTGCGCCGCCGCCGCCGGCGAATAAATCAACGCGAATTCCGCCCACCAAGTTGAGCCCGAACTGAGTGTGGATTGCGCTGGTGATCGGGGTGGGGTTGAAAACTTCGCTTTCGGCCTTGATGGCTCGCTTGAATCTACGTGAGCGTAGGTGGGTAGTGCCCGCACAATCTGGCGATAGTTGCGACTGGAAGGCGGTCATGCCGATAACCTCCGGCGGTGATTGCTCTGCATCAGGGCCATTAGCTGCGAGAAGAACATCATTGATGCGGATTCCGCTGAAAAAGGGACGATGGTCTCCTTCATCGGTTGGACGCCGCGCAGGCACTCCCACTCGCCGGAGTGCGCTGGCATCAGGTCGCGGCGCTCGGTAGCAAGGGCAACCATATCGGCCTGTTTTACGCAGCCAGGCCGATCTGGCTGGATGTCGAACCGCTCGCACACTGCGAGCCAGATCTCATGTTCGACGTATTGATATTCAGGCATCACTGCCTTGAGTGGTCGTGTCATGTCGCCGATGTATGCCTCGGTCGCGTCATGCAGCAGCGCCACCAGCTGGTGCTCGGTCGGCACCAAGCTTGCAACGATCAGACTGTGCTGGGCCACGCTGTAGTGCGCGCGGGTGTGGCCGTTGAATCGGCAGAGACGCGACAGGGCATGGGCAATATCCGCCGGCTTGATCATCGCAGCGGTTGGCCGCAGCAGGTCGAACTGTTGGCCGCTGTGGGTGAGTATCCAGGTCATTGTGCGCCTCCCGATTGACCGCGCAGTTCACTGGGATTTGCTCCGGCAAGCTCATGGTCAAACGGAACGCGAAAACCTGCTGCATTGCGGTGTCCGCCGCCGCCGTACTGGCCGGCAATCTTCGATACGTCCATGCCTTCATCTGTGCTACGAAGACTAAACGAGCGACCAGTCGGTGTATCCCAATAACAGGCGGCGAACGGCTCGCCCTGCGCCATCAGGGCGCCGGCATCACTTGTTAGTGTGTATGGCAAGCTTGCGGCTGGCACGTCGTAACCAGCGATCATCAGGCGACGTTTCGTGACGGCCAGCAGCTCGGCCACATCCTTATGATGTTTGCGTTCGATTGCCGCGCCATCTGAGCGAAGGGACTGGACGTCGGCAGCCATCAGTTGGTCCCAGACTTCGAAGTCGTACGGGTAGCTAAAGAGGTTTGCTTGAATCTCTCGGGTACCATCCAGCTTGAAGAGCCACAAGTCCCGGTCCTCGATATGGCGCAGTAGTTGTGGCGGCTCTTGGTCGGGGAAGTGGTGGTCCCAAGCGAGCATCGCGCCGCTGCGGTTCATATCAAAACAGCAAGCAATTGCCGGGCAATTATGCGTGCGGGCAAACTCGTGTGCTGTTTTCCAGCCGAGCAGTTGGGGGCCGCCATCCTGGTAGGCATCCTCTTCAATGCCAGCGTGGAATTGCTCAAAGCGCACCAGGTCATCGGCAGCGCTTTTGTGGTGGTCGAGCACGATGATGGTGTTGGCCGAGCGGGCAAGCGTCGATAGCACGTCGTACTTGTAACTGAAATCGACGATGACAACGTCTTTCCCGGTAACGTCTGGTGGCTCTTGACCGTAAACGCCTGGCACAAATTCGACATTGCTGCCGAGCGCCTTTCGAACAACCCATGCAGCGCCGAAGCCGTCAGCGCAATTGCCGTGGTAGATGCACATTGTTTTCATGCTGCGTCCTCCGCCACTGCTTGAGTTGGGTAGGCTGACACCCACATTTTCGCGGCGAAGGCAATGAGGTCCCGCTGCTGTTTGGTTGCTTTGCTGACCATTGTTTCGGTGCCGGGGAATGCTTGCCATGTTTCCACTGCGAGACGCAGCGTCGTGCCTACGTTGGTCAGCAGTTCATGATCTGCAAAAGTGCAGACTGATTGAGCTCGAGCTTGAGCGGCGTGGCGGAGTTTGATTTGGTTCCGGAGGTCATGCCTCAAGGCTTGAACCTCTTGATCATGCAGTTCATTTTGGCCATTTAAGCCATTTAAGCCATTTAAGCCATTTAAGCCATTTGCAAGGCCGCGGGCATAAGCTTTCTGGCTGGCCTTGATCAGGTAGAGCGCAGTTGCGAGCCAGCCGATTAACAAGCCAATGACGATGATGGTGGTTTCGGTTTGCATGTGCTGTGTGCCTCGTTAGAGCCCGCCGCCGGACAGTTTTGGTGAGAGGACGGCGACGGGGTGTTGCAGGTGGTTAACCCAGGTTGAAAGAGCCGATGGTCAAGGTTGCGGACCCGCCGACTTCCTGTTGAACGACGTTTTTGAACTCTTGCGCCAGGTCTTCGCGCAGCTGGGCTTCACCGATCCAGCGCAGGCGCAGCGCGGGCTTATCGCCTCCAGTCAGCACGGCTACACGCAAGCGGATGGTGCGTGCGATCAGCCCTTCGTAAGGGGCTATGGTGAACAGGAATTCAGCCGGCAGACCTTCGGACGACTTGGCCTCGATCTGATCCATAGCTGAACGGGACGCGCTCATGTCGCCGACTACGTGCTCGCTCTTGCGCGCTTGCTCGATGCTGATGGAGCGAATCGCTCCGGCTGCTTTGCGCAGGTCGATTTCTTTGTCGTCGGCGTCCAGGGCTTTAAGGTTCGGTGCCCAGTCTTCGATCCAGTCACTGAGATCCTTCTGGGCGTGCTGGCGTTGTGCGGCATGTTCAAGTGCGAGAAACGCAGCAGTCTTTTTCAGGCCCAGTGTCGCGTTGTAGTCGCCGTGCCCAGGGTTTTCAGCGTCACCGAGGTTGAAGTACACCGTGCAGGCCATGGCTTCGCCATCTACAAAGCCCACAGCAGCTGGGCCTTTTGCAGCGACTACGTAGTCGGCGAAGTCTTTGAGCGAATGAGTGTTCAGTGCGCCACGGAAACGGCTGCGGTGTGACTGGAACTTCTCGATGCTATGCAGTTTGACGTCGGACGGCAGGGCCAGCACCGGCGTGAAGGTGTCCAGCGTTTTGGCGTGGGCCAGCAGGGCGGTGTCTTGGATCATCTGAATTGCTTTGGCTTCCATTGGATCTATTTCCTGTTTTGGTGAGAGGTATGGAATGGTGAGGCGTTACGACTTGGCGTGAATCGGTGCATCGTCGCGGGAGAACAATTGATCGGAGTGAGGTGTCTCAGGGAACAGCGTGAGGCAGCCGCCAGATCCGACGTGCATAGGCGTGTCGAGGGTGGTGTCTTCGCTGCGACTGCCGCGCTTGGTCGGTACCTTGTAGGCGAGCTTGTGATTGACGGTCACCTGACTGCTGTCGGCGATCTGTTTCAAGGTGAAGGTGAGCGTGACAGTGCCGACCTTCTTGTTGTCGACCACGCCCGCCGCGACTTCTGAGAGTGCGTGGCCGATTTGGTTGGCGAAGATGCCGGCATTCAATTCGCTAATAAACTCTGCGGTATCAGTGGGTTTCATGTGCTGTGCCTCATTGGTGAGTTGCTGTTTGCCCCTGGGCGGCAGGGGCTACCGTTTGAATCAGGCCGCTTGCTTCGTCGCTTGGGCGTCGAGGTAGTCGGCCAGGTCGTGCAGATAAACGACAGGCTTGGCGCGTACTGAGCAGTGCAGGCGCTTGACCACCAGCGCGATCCGGCCTGCCTTGATTTCGTTCAGCAGGTGGCGGTCGGTGCGGATGTGCGTGAAGTACTGCTCACGCACGGCGGTCAAACTTGGACAAGGCGTGGCGAACTGGCGCCGGAGTTGTTCCACGGTGGTGGTCACGCGGATTCCTCCCCATGCCCCTCCTTTCGGGGCACCAGCTTGAGCCGGATCAGTTCGGCAAGACCTTCTTTGCTCTTGCCCTTGGCCGCTGCCAGAACATTGCCCTTGGCGTCGGCCACTACAGCGCCGTAGGGGTATTCCGGACACTTGACCGGCGTCACGTAGGCGACTTGGCCGTCGGCGATCACGGCGTCAACGCAGCGGAACACTTCGGCAAGTTCCACCGACACGCAGGGCAATGCCTCCAGCAGTGCGACAGCTTCGGCAGAGGCGCCAATCAGCGTGGACCGGCTGATCACTGTTGGGTGGTTGAGGTACATCGGCACCAATTTCAGGGCACCTACAGCGGAGTTGATGGCGGTGGGCTTCATGCTGCGGCGTCCTTCTTGGTGATGGTGATTTCCAGTTTTTTGGCGATCCACTCAATACCCGCTTCCTTGACCATCACCACGCAATAATGGGTGTAGTTACGGAGTGCCGGATTCCAGCGGCTGCGTGGGTCGGAAAACAGGTAGCCACGCTCACGGTGGGCGCTGGCAAGGCCGCCGGATGTATTCAACACGCCGAGTTCCCGCAACCTGGTGCGGAAGGCGCGAGGCTTGAGCCCGAGCAAAGCGGCGGTTTGATCCAGGGTGCGGTTCATGGCTGCGGCCTCAGGCTAAGAGCTGTTCGGCGCGTTGGTGGCGCTCGCGGATCATCAGGAACGCTGCGTCCAGCGAACGCAGGAACTCGTCCACCGTGCCGTTGTTACGCAGGATCAGATCGTCCTGGCGAACGGCTACACCGGCCTCGCTGATGTGTGGGTTCACGGCTTTGGCGTCGGACCGGGATATATGGATGACTGTGCCGCCGCGGCGTCGAATCAACTCTGCTTCGTTTTCGAAGCGCACATCGCTGATGACGAATCCCAGCACCGCGCCCAATGCCTTGTTCATGTAGTCGAGGTTTTGTTCGCCGAGCTTCACCCAGACATCTGGGTGCACAGTGTTGCGTGCCCACTCAGTGCCCATCGACTGCATCAGTTGGCGCGGTGAGCGGTCTAGCCAAGCTAGTGGTTGCTCCTTGCGGTCTCCTTCGAAGTCGGTAGGGTCGAGGTTGAAGATCGCCATAAGGCCATCGCGGAGCGGATCAGCGAACGCGTAGTGCTCCAGCAGGTAAGTGCCTACCAGGTGCTCGGCGGCGGTCGACTTGCCGGAGCGGGCGCGGCCAGTGAGGCCAATCAGAAGAGGCTTCATGCTGCGTCGCCTCCCCATGGTCCTTGGTCATCGCTGGCGACGGCTGCGGGGGCTGGAGCGATGGTAGCGCGCCCCAGATTGACAATGACCAGAAGGCCAGTGCGGCGCTGGATGCGTTCTACAGCGTCGGGGCTGGTTGCTACTGCCGGGTGAAGGTAGACCGGGCAGCGGGTGTTGCTGTGCTGTGTTGTGTGCATGGGTCGTACTCTTTGGTGAGAGGAGTACGAGCGAGACTATACATACGTTTTGGTTGGGTCAATACGTTGGCGAATAAAATATACGTTTCGGGATGGCTGGACGTTGTTTCTTTCGATAGGAGGGAGGTGGTGCGCTTTGCGGATAAGGTGGGGGGAGCCTTGATAGACCCTAATATCCAGTGGTGAAAAGATTGTGTAAGACTTATTTTGGGGGGCCGATGAACAGCAGTTTCAGTTCGGAGAGGCGATAGGTACTCAGCGTCTCAATGAGATCTGGCTGATCGTCGTAGATCTCGCAAACGTATTGCTGGATGAATCCTTGTATAGCTTGGGCTAGCTGCTTTTCTTGCTCAAGCGATGTGAAAGTTTTTGTACCTGCATCGTCAACAACTTTTATTTCTAGCTTGGTTCGTACCTTGGCGGGCTTGCTGGGCGTGCGTTTGGCGGCGATGGCTGGAAAATTATCGCTAACGTTAATCGCCTCTTTCGGCACAGGTGCAGAGTCTTGCCTGCCGGTCCACAGCCAAGTTGCGGTGACGGATAATGCTCTGGCGATCTTCTCGATGTTCTGCTGTCGAGGGCTCTGCGACTCGCCCGACATTATGCGATGAATGGTCGGTTGTGGCACGCCAGAAAGGCGCCCGAGTTCCGTTTGCGATAGGCCAAGCTCGGTCATTCGGTCGGCTATTCGTTTGCGAAGCATGTGTGAACCCTGGTTAAAAATACACGACCGTATTCTATTGCATGGGTGTATACGTGTGCGTATGATTCGAAACGAATAAACGCATTGGCAGCCACGATGAATATCCAAGAAATGCTGAAAGAGCTTCTGAGTCGAGGTCATACCCAGCGAGGTATTGCTGTCCAGATAGGCACCACGCAGCCAACCATATTCCGGGCTGTCAATGGCGCGGACGTTCGATACGAATTGGGTAAGGCAATTGAGAATTTTTATACGCAAGAAGTCGAGCTTGCACGACTGAAACGCGCATAAAAGGCGCCGGGCTAGGGCCTCTCACCAAAGATCCCCTAGCCCGGCTACGACGATACACAGCACATGCACATCGGTCGTGGTCGTAGGATAGGGCGTGCCTGTTTCTATGGCTAGACCGTAAACGGAGTATTTACGGTTATGAGTCGAACAGAACAGTCACCGGCCATTGCGCCGGTTCTTTCACTTCGCAAGGCAATCTATCGTGCGGCGCATGATTACCGCGGCGGTGTCACCGCCCTGGCGCTCGATATGGTGATGGAATACGACAGCTTACAAAAGAAGGTCAAACATGACTTTGAACAGCGCTGGCTTGATCCTGATGAGCTGGAAGAGCTGATACGGCTGACGGCAAATCCCTTGTTACTCGATGCTCTGATGCGACCTGCCGGTATGGTCTGGTACAAGCCGGAAGCCGCGGCGCCTACCAAGGAAGCCTTGCTGGCCGTCAGCAAGGTTTTGCACCGGACGGGCCTGTTTGTTTCCAGCATGCATGAAGGTGCTGCCGACAACATCTGGGAACCGCATGAAGTTGAATGCCTGGAGAAGCACGGCGCCGATGTGATCCGCGCGGTGCTGGGCATTATGGCTGGGGCCAGGCAAGCAATGGAGGCCCGCCAGAATGACTGACATCATTGATATTGCCAACGATCAGGCCGAGTACTTTCTACAGGTCGCCCTTGATCGCCGTCAGCGCCCAACAAGCGCCGTCAGCGCCCAGTTCTGTGAGGACTGCGACGAGCCTATCCCGTTACTTCGTCAGCAGACGATCCAGGGTTGTGCGACCTGCGTCAGTTGTCAGGGGTTGCGGGAGCGGCGGCGATGAGTGAGCAACCTACCAGCACAGCGATATCGTCCTGGGCGCGCCGCTACATCGAAACCTTTAACCTTGCACTGGTCCCGATTGACCCAGGCGAAAAGGCGCCCAAGGGCATGGGGTGGAACAAGCCAGGCGGTTACATCACCGACCCGGCCGCCGCCGAAGCATTCTGGCAACGTAATCCCAACCACAACCTGGGCGTAGTGCTCGGGCCAAGTCGCGTTTGCTCGTTGGACGTTGACGATGTGCAGTGGACGCGGTTTGTGCTGTTCGACCAGATGGGCCTCGATTTAGATGCAATGGCGCTGGTCTATCCGACCATCGTGGGTAACCCATTGCGGTTCCGCGTGCTGTTTAAAATGCCGGATGACATGGAGCTGACGCGCCACTCGCTTTCCTGGCCCAATGAGAACGACCCCGATGGGTCGATTCACAAGGGGCTGCTGGCTCGGGCGAAGGCGGCGAAAGAGCAGGGGGACACCGCTGGTGAGGCGGCTGCAAAAGCCGAGGCCGACGAATACAAGCGGTTCACTGTGTTTGAGCTACGGGCGGGCCTGGTGCAGGACGTATTCCCTCCATCAATCCATCCTGGCACCGGTAAGCCGTACACCTGGCGCACGCCGCCGAATGCAGCGGATGGCCTGCCGGTCCTAACCAATGAGCTGCTGAACATTTGGCAGAATTGGGACGTCTTCAAGCGCAACGCCGAAGCGGCGTGTCCATGGGCGCCAAAGCCAAAGAAGCCCGCCGCGACACCTGTCAAGCGCGCTCCAGCTGCCGATGGCAAACCCTCGGTAATTGATGAGTTCAACCGGTGCCACGATGTGGAAGAGCTGTTGCGCGCCCACGACTACATCAAGCGCGGTAACAAATGGCTGTATCCACACAGCAGCACCGGGCTACCAGGTGTGACTGTCACTGACCGCAAGGTCTACTCCCACCACGGTGCCGATCCGCTTGCCAACGGTCACCAAAACGATGCTTTTGAAGTGTTTTGTCTGTTGGACCACGATGGTGACCAGTCGAAGGCAGTGAAGGACGCCGCCCGGATGTTGGGCATGCAGCATTCAACGCGGCCAGATCCGCACGATCTTCCCCCGGCCCCATCTGCGGATGCAGTCGGGCAGGACTCTGGCTTGCCGAATGGCGAGGCCGCTCCGGCTGCTGACGGGGGCGCGGGGGAAGAGCTGACATATGAGCAGGTACTCCGGCGATACGTGCTCGTCGAGGGCACCACCCAGGTGTGGGACCTCGATAAGGCGCGGGCGATGAAGAAAACCGCGTTTGAGGCCCGTGTCGGTAAGCCCCTGGCGAAACAGTGGATGGATGACACCCAGAAAAAGCTGATCTCGGACGATAAGGTCAAAGAGATCGAGCAGGCCCGCAAGATGGCGGGCAAGAAGGGTGGGGCGCTGAACCTTGAGCCGATTGAGCGCTATGTCTATATCGACGGCACCAAAGATGTTTGGGACCGAGAGAAGAAGCGCCGTGTTCCAGAGGGCGCGGTCAAGATGGCTCTCGGCGACATGTACGGCATGTGGTTGAACAGCCCGGATCGCCGCGTGGTTGACGTGGAGAACATTGTGTTCGACCCGACAATGACCAAAGATCCGAACGTCTATATCAATACCTTCGACGGACTGCCCATGGAACCGAGCCGCGATGACGCGGCGTGCGAGAACCTGCGGTGGTTGATCTCTTTCCTGTGCAACCACGATAAGTCGTCGAACGATTGGCTGGTGAAGTGGCTCGCGTATCCCTTGCAGCACCTTGGTGCAAAAATGGATACGGCGGTGCTGGCTCACTCCACCATGGAGGGCTCAGGTAAAAGCCTGCTGTTCGCTGATGCCTTCGGCTTGTTGTACGGGCAATACGCTGCCACGGTCGGCCAGACCCAGCTGGAAAGCAACTTCAACGCCTGGCAGAGCCGAAAGCTGTGGGCGGTGTTTGAGGAAGTGGTCAGCCGAGACCAACGTTACAACCAGGTGGGTAAGATCAAGCACTTGGTGACCGGCAAGACGGTGCGTATGGAATCGAAGTTTATCAACGGTTGGGAAGAAGCCAACCACATGAACGCCGCGTTCCTGAGCAACGAGATTATGCCGTGGCCGATTGCGCCAAGCGACCGCCGAATGCTGGTACTTTGGCCCATGGAAACGTTGCCAGTAGATCGCCAAAAGGCGGTAGGCCGGGAATTGGAGAACGGCGGTGTAGCGGCTCTGTATGCGTGGTTGTTGTCCATTGACCTCGGCGATTTCGACCAGCGCACCAGGCCACCCAGCACTGATGCGCGTGAGCGATTGGTGGCGTTGAGTCGGGCCAGTTGGCAGACTTTCCTGTTCCTCTGGCAATACGGCGAACTTGGGCGCGATATGTGGGGCGCCTGCTTATCGACAGACCTTTACGCGATGTTCCTGGAGTGGTGCCACCGCAACAAAGAGCATGTGATGAGTCAGACGAAGTTCTCGTTGTTCATCAGCTCCGAGGTGGATAAGACCCGCGCCATCCCCTGGACCGACGGCAGCAATCGCAAGTTCGGGGCGTTCTTCTTCCCGCGTGATGACCAGGCTTCCCAGCCCCCATCACTCAGGTCGGCCGACCTGGGCAAGGCGGTGGTTGCTTGGCGGGCAGCGGCACGCCTGGCGGGCTGGAACGTCGACAACTGGGACCACATCAAGGCGGCGGCAGCATGAATCCGACTAAAAGTGTGTTGGGTGTGTTGGGTGTGTTGGGTGTGTGTTGGGTTGGTTTTCGATACCCCACACAATTTCAAGCCTTCTATTTTGCGGCTTTCCGGCTTGTGTGTTGGGTGTGTTGGGTTTGGCGTCGCGCACGCGCATGGGTGACATTATTTCAATCCCTGGTAGCACGATTTTTTTCTTATGCGAGGACCGTTAAACCCAACACACCCAACACACTCAACACAGATGTTTTAAAGCTGTTGAATTTAAAGGCTTTTAGCTGTGTTGGGTTTGTGTTGGGTATGGTGTTTTTTGTGTCGGTTGGGTTTTGAGCGGGGGAGCGGGGCGATGATCGAAGAAATGGAAACTCTGTTGAAGCACTGGGCCGAGCAATGCCTAAATAACGGGATGGGCGGTGGAATGGGAAGCCCCATGGCTACGATCATGGAGTGGGGTGGCTGCGCTCCCCGTGGCACGCCTGGTCCGCGCATTATCCTTGGTGCTGGTGCTGGCCCTGATGGTATTGCTCAAGAGGTCACTGCTGGGTTGTCTGAAATTGAGCGGCAGGGCAAACGTGGCGAGGCGCTGGCCCGGCTGGCGGTTGTTCGGTATGGGAGTGATCCGACACCAAGCTGGCTTATGCAGATGCATTTGGCGGGCTTTTCATCGACGGCCCGTCAGACGTATTACGATCAGGTGCACGCTTTGCACCTGCGGTTGCTTCAAGCGCTGACCCGTCGGGCAGAGGTTCGAAAACAACTGGCCGTTCGTCGGGCCGGACAGACTCAAAGTGTTCTCAAAGTTGCGTCAAAGTTGCGTCGAGCGAATTAACCGAAATTGCCCCCTTTTCGGTTCCGTACTCAAGGGGTAAAAAGTCCCCACGATATGGAATTTGCGCCTCGGCGCTGACCTCGCACGTGCTGTGCAGCTTCACCCGGTTCCCCTAGACCGGTTCCTCAACCCCGCCTCGTGCGGGGTTTTTATTTTCTGCCCGATGGGTGTCTGCAATGGAGTATCAGCATGGGCGAGCCAGCAAGCACGGCTGCAACAGTTGTCGTGGCCGGTGGAGCCGGTGCTGCTGTAACGGGATTGTTCACCGGCATTGATGCACTTGCCGTGATAGGCGCGCTTGCTGGTGCCCTGGTGTTCTTCACCACCACTGAAGAGTTGCCGGTGTGGAAGCGAGTGGTGTTCCTGCTCGTGTCCTTTGTCATGGGTTATCTGTTTGCCCCGAGCCTCGGCGAGCTGGAGTTGTGGGGCATTCGACCGTTCAAGCACTCCGGCCCGGCTGCGTTCGGTGCGTCGGTACTGGTTGTCACGGTTGCACTCGCCATCATCAAGCGACGCGGTCTCGATGCCGAGCCGCAAGGGAGGCAGGATGGATAGTCACGTGATTCAGGCAGTACTGACCCAGGCCACGTTCTGGTTGTGCGTGGCGTTGTTCGTTCGCTTGTTCACCTTCCGGCGCCGTGGCGCACGCTTCCGTCGCGACATGAGCTGCCTTGCCTGGATGGTGATGGTGGCATCCGGTGCGGTGATTGTTTACATCGGCAAGGGCCAGTTAATCATGCCGCGTAATTCGTGGCCGCTGGTGGTGCTGCTCGCGGTGTTCGTTGGGTCGGTGTGTCAGAGTTCGGGCAACCTGGCTCGTGTGTGGCGAGTCGGTTGAATTTGTATGTTGGAGATCGCTCCCATGATGCGGCTTGAGATGCGTGACAACATCGATCAGATCGTCAAAGAGATGCGCGGCATCAGCCGGTCCAAGGTGCCCACGGCAGCAGCCAAGGCACTGACATTCACGGCTGAGCGCGTCCAGGCTGCCGAGAAGGCCGAATTAGCGCGGGTTTTTGATCGCCCCACACGCTGGACACTGAACTCCATTTTCAAGCGCAGCGCCACGGTCACCCGGCTGTATGCTCGGGTATGGGTCAAGGACGAAGCCAGCTCAGGTGTGCCCGCATCCAAGTACTTGCCGGTGCACATGGATGGTGGCAACCGTCCACACAAGCGATTCGAGAAAGCGCTGATCCATTACGGCTTGATGCCAGCGGACATGTACGCAGTGCCAGGGCGGCGCGCGCGAATGGATGGCAATGGGAACATCAGTCGCGGCCAGATCGTGCAGATCCTTTCCGCCCTCGGCGCAGCAGAGCGGGTGTCGGGCTTCATGGCTAACCGCACGAAACGAAGCCAGCGGCGCAACCGAAATGCACCGGACTACTTCGTGGGTCGGCCTGGTAACGGCACAGGCCCTCGCGGTATCTGGCAGCGGGTCGGCAGTGGTGCCAGGCCCATCCTGATCTTCGTCAAGCGCCCAACGTATCGACGGCGCTTTGACTTCTACGGGGTCGCCAACCGCGTGGCCCAGGCCGAGTTCGAACCGCTGTTCCGGCGTGCCCTGGCTCGGGAGATGGAAAGGGGCTGACCTCCCGCTCGATTTGTGCATTTCTTCTCAAAAAGTGGCGACATTTCAATGATTTGGCAGGTTTTCGGCTTGACAGGGGCATGTGTGCCCCGAAATAAATGGGTCCTTCCGGGCAACGCGGCCAACGGGGTAATTCGAACCCCGACTTTTTCACAGATTCAACCTGACATAGGGGGTTCCGCTTCCATGTCGGCAATAGGACAAGATTATGCAAACCCAACGTGAAGTCGCTGATCACCTGGACATGAGCGAGCGAAATGCCCGCGATGTGCTCAAGGCGTTGGACCTGGACTGGCAGACCGCAAGCCTGGATGAGATCCGGACGGCCTACATCCGCGACCTGCGCGGAAAAGCCGCTGGGCGCGGGGGCAGCCAGCTTGAACAGCTCAACAGAGCGCGGATCGATGACCTGCAGCAGAAGTCGGCCAATGGACGGTTGGCGTATCACGAAAAACTGAGATCACTGATCCCGGCAAGTGAGGCTGAGCGGGTGCTGTCCGACTGGGCCAGCTTCGCAAACCGGGAATACCTGGGCGGCCTTGAACGAATCATTCAGGAAATCGAGAACGTGCAGAAACTCACGGTAGATCGAACAGTGGTGGCCAAAGTTGCTGGACCTACAACCGAGCGAATTGCAGGCTACGCGCGAAAACTTGGCGCGGAGCTTGTCGGCAGCAGCGGGGAAATTCAACCCGCCCCGTGATATCCCGACCGCGCATTACATGAGCACAGAGTTTTACCTGCCCGCCGAGAGCGGTGTTCTGCACGGGCTCTACGACTTCCAATACACGCCTTACTTTCTCGGTGTCGCCGCCGCCTTGGACGACCCCCGGGTGAGCGAAGTTGACCTGATGAAAGCGGCGCAGATCGGCTGGACGTGGTTCCTGATCGGCTATCTGTTCAAGTTCATCCACAACCTGCCGCGTCCGATCATGATCCTGTTTGCCAAGGAAAAGGACGGCAAGAACTTCCACGACGAAAAGCTCAAGTTCGGCGTCAACGCGAATACCGAGGTGGCGAAGCTCATGCCGGTGGACGTCAGCCGCACATCGGGCAACCGCTGGGACCATAAGACCTTTCCAGGCGGGTTCCTCAAACTGGTCGCGTCCAACTCCCCGGGCAACGTCAAATCCACGTCTTCCGTGGGCTTGTCGGTGGTAGAGGAACCGGACGATACCAGCGACGACGTGAAGGGGCAGGGCGATGCGATCGCCCTGCTGGAAGAGCGTGGCAAGCGCTATCCCGGCTCCAAGATGCTGGTAGGCGGGACGCCGGCGATCAAGGGCGCGAGCAAGACCGAGGCGCGCCTTGCACAGACCGATTGCCGGGTACTGCCGGTTATCTGCCATTCCTGCGGCCAGGCGCATGTGCTGGACTTCGCTCATATCAAGTGGCTCGACATTGAGGAAGAAGCAACCCCCCATGATATCTACGGCCGCGCGGATCCTGATACCGCCGGCTATGGCTGCCCGCACTGCGGCGAGATCTGGGACGACTACCAGCGCAAAGAGAACATCCGCAACACGGTATTCAACGCGGTCGAAGCCGGCGACCCGTACTGCGGTTGGGTTCCGACCAAGCCCTTCGCCGGGCGCGCCGGGTTCATTGAGCTGAATGAACTGTATGCCTGTTTGCCCGGCACCAGCCTGGCCGACATCGTGCGTGAGAAACTCAACGCCGAGCACCGGGCATCGATGGGCGACCTGTCACTGCTGATCAAGTTCGTCAACCAGAAGCAAGGCCGAGCCTACGAGTACAAATCTGATTTGCCCGAGGCTGACAAGCTGGCCGAACGCGCAGAGGACTACCCGGAGATGTACGTGCCCATGGGCGGGATCGTGGTCACCGCCGGTGTCGATGTGCAGCACGATCGCCTGGCGGTGGTGATGCGGGCCTGGGGCCGGGGTGAGGAATCCTGGTTGCTTTACTGGGGCGAAATCTACGGCGAAGTGGTGCTGCCAGACCAGGGCGTCTGGTTGGATCTGGAAAAGCTGCTGTTTGCGGCGATTCCTCACGCCTGCGGCGCCAAGTTGAAAGTGCTGGCGACTTCGCTCGACACATCTGACGGCACCATCACCCAGGACGCGGCTTATGCGTTCTGTCGTAAGCACCAGCGTAGTGGCGTGATGGCGATCAAAGGCGCGAGCGAGCGTGGCAACACCCGCGACGACGAGCGTCGGGAGATCTTCAGCGCGCCTCGGCAGGGCGTCGATACCGACAAAGAGCAGAAGGCCTCCAAGTACGGCCTTCGTCCCTACATCGTCGGCACGTCGCGGGCCAAGGATCTGTGGATTGAAGGCCGGTTGCCGCTGACGGGTGATGGCCCTGGTCGGATGCACTTTTACAAGACGGTGCGCCCGGACTACTTCCGACAAATCACCGCCGAAGTGAAGGCTCCCAGCCGTCGACACCACTATCGCAAGGTGTGGCAGAAGAAGGCTGGCGAGCCGAACGAAGGCACCGACTGTGAAACCTACGCGCTGCACGCCGCCCGCTCCCTGAAAACTCATCTGCTGCAGGAGCAGGACTGGGCGGCGCTCGATGCCCAGATCCGCCAGGGTGGTTTGTTTGATCAGCCCGACCCGGTTAGGGCTGAGGTCGAGCCCAATCCCGATACCGATACCGAGGGAGCGACCCCGGAACCACCGCCACACGTTGAACCCCCCGATCTCCCGCCTGCTGGCGGGAGAGTTGTTTCTGGGCGCCGCAGTGCAATGCGCGTGCTCTCCCAACGCAGGAATTAATCATGGCTATCACCCTGGAACAAGCGCAGGGCCAGCTCCAAGCCTGGCTCGATGCGAGCATGAAGGTCAGCCAGAAGCAAAGCTACCGGATCGGCACCCGCCAGCTGGAGTACGCTGACCTTGCCGAGATCACCAAAACGATCGACTACTGGCAGAAGCAAGTTGATGGCCTGGAAAGCGGCCGGCCACGGGGGATTGTCCTGCGTGGGATCACGCCGCGATGAGCCGCGCACCGAAAGCCCCAGAACCCACACTGCTTGACAAGGCCATCACCTGGTTGAGCCCTGAGCGCGGTGCCAAGCGCATGCATGCCCGGCTCACCATGACCGCGCTGGGCGGTTACAGTGGCGCATCGAAGGCCAAGCGTTCGTTGAGCGCCTGGAACCCTGCCGCGGGCAGTGCAGCGGCTGACTTGCTACCCGACTTGCCCACGCTTCGCGAGCGATGCCGTGACCTTGAGCGCAACAACCCCATCGGTGGCGGCGCGATCAGCACGGTGACGACTAAAACGGTCGGTACTGGCTTGGCGCTTAAGTCCGTGGTGAACCGCCAAATCCTTGGCTGGGATGAAGATCAGGCCAGGGAGTGGCAGCGCAAGACTGAATCGTTGTTCAAGTCCTGGGCGGAAACGACCTGCTGCGACATTACCCGCGAGCAAAACTTCTATGGTTTGCAGGATCTGACGTGGCGTTCGGTGCTGAGTAGCGGTGATGTGTTTCCGCTGTTGACCCACAAGGAGCGCCCTGGTCATCACTACTCGGCGTGTATCCAGCTCATTGAAGCCGACCGAATCTGCAACCCGTCGGGCAGAGCCGATACGGAAATCCTCACCGCTGGTATCGAACGTGACGCCGACGGCGCTCCGATCAAGGCTCACATCCTGCGCAGCCACCCTGGTGCGCTGGGCGTTAAAGAACGGGAATGGGATGAGCGTCCGTTCTTCAACGAGCGCGGCGGTCGGGTGCTGTTGCACGTGTACCGCCGCCGGCGAGTGGGCCAGCCACGCGGTGTGCCGTACCTGGCGCCGGTGATCGAAAAGCTCAAGCAATTGGACCGCTACACCGATGCCGAGTTGGAAGCTGCGGTGGTGTCGGCGTTCTTCGCTGTATTCATCAAGCCGGGGACAGGCGGGAGCCTAAGCCCACTGGCATCTGCTGCTACCGGCAACACGCCCGTCGGCGGCGACCGGCCAGCAGGACGGGAGCAGGGTGGCTGGGACGGTTCGCTCAGCGGCGGCATTGTCGCCGAGCTGGACGACGGCGCGTCAATTGATACTGCGGCTCCAGGTCGGCCGAACATGGCGTTTGACCCGTTCGTGTTGGCGATGCTGCGCCAGATCGGCATGGCCCTGGAGTTGCCCTATGAGGTGCTGATCAAGCACTTCACGGCCAGCTACACCGCCGCGCGTGCGGCAGTCATGGAGGCGTGGCAATTCGTTCGCGGTTGCCGCGACTTCCTGGGCTCACACTTCTGCCAGCCGGTGTACGAGCATTGGCTTGAAGAGGCCATTGCGCAGGGTGATATCGAGGCCCCCGGGTTTTTCGATCACCCGCTACTGCGCTATGCCTACTGCGGTTCGCTGTGGGTAGGCGATGGTCCTGGCACCGTAGACCCGCTGAAGGATATCAACGCCGCCGAGAAGCGGATCGATATCGGTGTCAGTACGTTGGCGAAGGAATCCATGCTCTACGACGGCAGTGACTGGGAGGAAAACCACGAACAGCGCGCCCTGGAAGTGAAGCGTCGGCGCGATGACGGGCTTTCAGCTTCGCCGACGGCCCGCCCGGACAATGAGCTGCCGGCCAATCCCGACCTACCTGAACGGACCTAACTATGAGCGACAACCCAACCGATGCACCCGTGCACCGGGTGACGGCGTTCGACCTGGTCTCACGCGAGCCCTGGGCCATCACTCCGGACATGCTCCAGACCATCACCGCCATTGCCCGTCGGGAACATGAAGGGCCCGAGGCCTTGGAAGCCCGGCAAGGCAAGCCCCTGCAGAACAGCCGTGCAGTGACTCAACGTGGCAACGTTGCCTTGTTGCCCGTCACTGGCCCGGTGTTTCGCTATGCCAACTTGTTTACGGCGTTGTCCGGTGCGACCTCACTGGATGTTCTGGCGAAAGAGTTCACCGCCGCCGTCGATGATCCGCGAACAGACACCATCATCCTAGTGATGGATACACCGGGCGGCATTGCCAGTGGTATCGCTGAGTTCGCTCAGATGATCCGTGCTTCTCCCAAGCAGGTGGTGGCCTACGTATCCGGCAACGCAGCCAGCGCAGGCTATTGGATGGCGGCAGCGGCACATGAAATTGTCATGGGCCGCACCGGCGCCGTTGGCTCCATTGGCACGGTGTTGACGGTGCGTAAAAGCGAAGACGACGGCAGTTTCGAGATCGTCAGCAGCCAGAGTCCGAAAAAGCGGCCTGACTTCGGTACCGAATCTGGCCGCGCTGTTGCACAGGCGCACGTTGACCGATTGACCGACATCTTTGTCGAGGACGTTGCCAACTATCGCGGCCTCAGTGTTGAAACCGTCCTGGCGGACTTCGGCCAGGGCGACATGCGGATTGGCTCGGATGCCGTGGCATTGGGCATGGCCGACCGTGAATCCACCCTTGAAAACCTTATCGCCGAATTCAACGGCAGTCCCTCTGGAGATCGATCCATGTCCGCACCAAACAGCAGCACCGTATCAGCTCCAACCACCGACAAGCCGGCCATCACCCGTGAATATCTGGCCGCGAATCACGCGGAATTGCTTGCCAGCCTGGAGCATGACGCACATGCAGCTGGCGCTCGCGCCGAGTGCGATCGCATCAAGGCAGTCGAGGCGGCCGCGTTGCCCGGGCATGAAGAGCTGATCGCCAGTCTCAAGTTTGATGGCAAAACCAGCGGCGCTGAAGCGGCTGCACAGGTGATTGGCGCCGAAAAGTCCAAGCGCGCCACTGCTCTTGCCGACATCCGCAGCCAGGCCCCTGCGCCGGTACCCAACGCACTCACTCCACCGGTTGCACCAGTTGCCGCCGAAGAGGATCCGGAGGCGCCCCTGGAAGAGCGCGCCAAAGCGACCTGGGACGGTGACAAGGATCTGCGCGCCGAGTTTGGCACTTTCGAGGCCTATCACGGTTACCGCAAGGCCACCGACCGTGGTTTGGTCAAGGTTCTGAAAAAGTAAGCCCCTGGTCCGTCCCTTAAACCCTGGCTCTGGAGAATCCCATGCCTCTTACACTCGATACCCCCCGCGCTTACGAGATCGGCACCATCAACGACTTGTCGGTTGCCGCCGGTGTGCAGATCTTCGAAGGCTCGGCCGTTGGCATCATCGCTGCTAGTGGCCTTGCTCGCCCTTTGGCGGCGGGTGACCTGTTTGTCGGTTTCGCTGATCGCGGCGTCGACAACCGCACTGGCGCCGCTGCGGCCGCGCGGGTCCGTCTTCGCGAAGAAGGCAAGATCGAACTGCCTGTGGCTGCCCTGGCACTTGCCGATATCGGCAAGCAGGTCTACGCCAGCGACAGCGGCGCGTTCCTGCTGACCGCAGCCGGGAATAGCCTGGTTGGCCATGTTCACCGTTTTGTCCGCTCTGGCGTCGGCATCGTCAAGTTCGCCGCCCAACCAGTACCCGTCGCGCCTTAACGCAACACTCACCCCCGTTTTTTGACCGTATCCTTCTTCAGGAGAATCACCCATGGGTGCTGAAGTACTTTCCAGCCGTGCCGTCATCGGCATGTTTTACGAAATGCTCGAACAGAATGTGGGGTCGAACTGGATCGACGCCGTGTCCAACCTGTTCGATTCTGACCAGGCAAAAGAAACCTACCCGTGGATTGGCATGGTGCCAACGCTGCGTGAGTGGATCGGTGGCCGTCATGCCAAGGGCTTCATCGGCGCTGAACTCGAAATCGAAAACCTGCACTTTGAAGCAACCATTGAGGTTCTGGTCAAGGAGCTGCGCCGAGACAAAACCGGGCAGCTGCGGATTCGCCTCGGTGAATTGGCCGACCGCACGAATGCCCACTGGGCCAGACTACTCTCGGTACTGTTGCTCAATGGCGAAACCCAGGTCTGCTACGACGGCCAGTATTTCTTCGACACCGACCACGAAGAAGGTCAGAGCGGGGTGCAGTCGAACAAAATCACAACCAAGCTTTCGGAACTTGCCGCGACTGTTCATGGCACGCCGACTCGTCCGAGTGTTGAGGAGTTTCAGCAGGCAGTTGCTCGGTCCGTTACCCAATTGACCAGTCTCAAGGATGATCAGGGCGAACCCATCAACGAACTGGCCCGCGAATTCCTGGTGATGGTGCCGTTCAACCTGTTGAGCGTTGCTCAGTCAGCGTTGAGCGTTCCGCGCGGCACCAACATCAACGAGATTGTCATGCCCGACAACGTTGTGGTTCGGGTGGTGGGCAACGTGCGACTCAATGCCTGGCAGGACAAGTTCGTGACCCTGCGTACAGATGGCCGCCTAAAGGCATTCATCCGTCAGCAGGAAACCGACGTTGCCATGAAGGCGAAAGCGGAAGGCTCGGAATACGAGTTTGACAACGACGCTCACCAGTACGGTGTCGACACCTGGCGCAACGCCGGTTTTGGTCGCTGGCAGTACGCCGTCCTTAACCAGCTGGTGGCATAAGCCGGTCGGCCTGCCACCTCACCGAGGACACTGATATGCCGAAATACCGCGTTAAAGAGACCATCACCCTTTACGGCGGGGAGTTGATCTTGACAGCCGCCCAGGCCAGCGCACGACAGCACTGCCTGGAGCCGGACGAAAAGAAAAAGGGGCGCTACACCATTCTGGAGCCTGTCCAGTTCAAAGTCGGGGAGGTGATCGTTATCCCTGGTGAGCCGGACAAGGCGCTGGAGCAGCGGCTTGTGAAAGTGGACAAGGCAGGAGGGGCCAGCGATGCCGAATAAAACCTATACGGTCCTGTCAGGGTCGTTCCGCCGGTCAGACAACAGCCTGGTGGGTCAAGGTGGCGTAGTCGAGTTGCCGGACGATGTCGCAGATCGCTTTCGTCACCAGCTGGAAGTCGTGGTGCACGGTCCATCGCCGGCACCGGCTGGTGATGGTGGACGCAAGTCGAAGGTGAGCCCCGATGCTTGACGAAGACCTCAGGGGCTTCCTTGAGGACTTCGACGTCGGCGGGGTGGTTGATGGTGAGCCGTTTTTAGCGGCCCGCGACATGCCTGATGAGATCCATGGCATGGGCGGCACCAACAGCCAGTCCACCGGCTACGAGATCCTTGTTATTACCTCGGACGCTGAACGCCTCGGTATCAAAAATCCCAAGCTGATCACCGTAGGTGGCGTGTCCTACCGGGTGCGTGACTGCCGGATGATCGATGACGGCGCCTTCAGCCTGGCCTCACTCACCAAGGTTTAACCCATGCCTTCGATCCAAGAACGCATCGTCGCAAAGGCGCAGGCGCTAATCCTGGCTGCCGATACGCCGGTGGCTGACCGTGTGTTTCGCAGCCGTACCGAGGCGATCACACGTGACATGACACCGGCGCTCGTACTGCGGCCCAGCCTCGAAACCACTGAGCGAGAAAGCTTTGCCGTGGACCGCAACCAATTCGAACTGACGGTGGAAATCATCGCCCGGGAAGACACTGTCACTGGAGACGCCTGGGACCAGGTGGCTGACCTCGTAAAGGTCGCCGTGCACGCTGTGCTGACCACCGAGGATGCCTTTCCTGAAGCGGACCGGGTACAGCGCTTTTACATCGACTGGATCGAGGACGAGGGCGACAACACAGCCGGCAACTGCCTGGTCCGCTACCGCTTTACCTACCTGTGCAACACCGACGACTTGACCACCAGCCCCACCTTTTACTGAGGAATAAATTATGCAAATTGCATTCGGCAGTGGGTTGTTTTACGCCACCCCGCTGATGGACGCCTATGGCAACGCCCTGGCGTCACCCACCCCGATCCTACTGGGCATCATGCAGGAGGCATCGGTTGATCTGTCCTACGACTCAAAGGAGTTGTTCGGTAGCGAGCAGTTCGCCGTGGATGCGGCGCGTGGTCAAGGCAAGCTGTCGGGCAAGGCCAAGGCCGCCCAGATCAGTTTGTCGCAGATGAATGCCCTTGTGTTTGGTCAGACACTGCAGCCCGGCCAGGTGCTGGTGCACCATGCAACCACACCGCAGGAAATCCCCGTGGGTGGCAAGATTATCGTCACTGCACCTGGTGCAGGCCTTCTTGCGGGTGATCTTGGCGTTCGTGGGGGAGGTGCAGTGCCCTTTGCCCGTGTGCTGACGGCGCCGGCGAAGGGGGAATACACCTTCAACTCCGGTACCGGTGAATATGCCTTTGCTGTTGCTGACGAAGGCGTCTCGGTGTTTATCGACTACCGCTATTCAGTTGCCACCGGCAAGAGCCTTTCGGTGCGCAACCTGCCGATGGGTGATATGCCGGTGTTCCAAGGTGAGCTGTACTTGAAATACAAAGGCAAGTCGATCTACGTCCGCGTGCCCAACTTCGTCAGCAACAAGTTGAGTCTTTCAACTAAACAGGACGACTACACCATCCCTGACTTTGAATTCACCGGCTACGCGGATGAGTTCGGCGAAGTCGCTTACTGGAGTTCTAGCGAATGACCGTCAATATCCCCGGTGTGGACTTCCAGTTCCCTGGTAAGACGCTGATTATTCCGCCATTGGCGTTGGGCGATCTGGAGCAGTTGCTGGAGCGGATCAACCGTGTCATGGCCGGAAACATGGATAAGGACGCGATTGCCACGGTGATCGATGCCACTCACGCCGCGCTCCGTCGAAACTACCCTGACATGGATCGTCAGGAAGTATCAGGGCTGCTTGATCTGCGCAACTTCCGCGCCGCACTCGAAGCCGTGATGGGCGCTTCTGGGTTGGAAGTGACGGAGCCTGCGCCGGGGGAAGACCAGGCCCCTTCGACTGGGGCCAGCTCTACGCTCACTTGATCGCCAGTACAGGTCAAAGCCCGGTCACGCTGCGGCGTGACTGGGACATGGTGATGGTGGGCCATATGACGGACTACTGGCGGCATCATCCACCCGTGCACGTGCTTGTGGCTGGTTACATGGGATACAAGCCGACTGATGGCGTTACGGATGCGCCTGACTTGGCTAGCAACTTGGCGGCAATGGCGGCAGATATGCGCGCGGATCTGCCTGAGCACCTGCGTGGGGCGTTGGATGCATTCGTTCCGCTCGCATGACCCCTATCTGGCATTTTTCGCCATCACCCAGTGACTCCGCTTCGGCGGTGTTTTTACGTCTGCAATGTGAGGTTTCGGCATGGATAGAAATATCGCGTACCAATTCACTGCCGGCACCCAAGGCTTTGACCGCGCAATCGAAAGCATTGAGCGGAATATGCGTGACGCTCGAACGACTTTCAGTCGCGAACTGCGGGCGATCAATACCGAAATGGTGGGTAGCCAAACTCAACTAAGCCGCTTTGGCCCCGCGGTCAATGATGCGTTGGGTGGCGTCAGCACCATCATGCGCTCTGGGCTTTCCAGCGTTGCGGCCGGGCTGATTGGTGTTTTTGCACTTGGGGCATTTAAGGTCAAGCAGCTGGTTGTTGACAGTAAGGATGCGGCAATTCAACAGCAGGCGGCATATAGGGGGTTGGAGGCAGTTGCCAATCACGCTGGCGTCGGTATTGGTCGCGCCATGGATGAAGCGAACAAGCTTGCTGCTGATGGCCTGATCAGTGTCGGAGATTCGGCAAAAGCGCTCCAAAACCTGTTGAGCCGGGGCTACAACGTCGACCAGGCGGTGAGTGTCATCACTCGCTTGAAAGATGCTGCTGCCTTTAACCGGCAGGCGAATCTTAGCCTGTCGGAAGCTGTAGTGTCGGCTACCGAAGGTTTGAAGAACGAAAACTCGGTATTGGTCGACAACGCAGGTGTCACGAAAAACGTGGCGAAAATGTGGGAGGAATATGCCAAGAGCATTGGCACCACCCGCGACAAGTTGACCGATTCGCAGAAGATCACCGCTGAGTACAACGGGGTGATGAAAGAGACTGAAGCCCAGGTTGGCAACGCCGCGAAAGCGGCTGATGGCTTGACAGGTAGCCAGGCTGAACTCGACTCAAAAAGCAACGAGCTGCAGGTCACTATCGGCACGATTTTGGAGCCTGTTTTTGTCAGCCTGAACAAGCGACTTGCTGAGACGGCCAGCTGGTTCAATAGCCTGTTGAAAGGAATGACAGGCGTTGGGGCAACAGTCGACGAAGTGGCGGCGAACGTTGCTCGCTACGAAACAATCCTCAAGGACTTCAAGCCAGGCCCCCGTGGCAATGGTAGTAAGGCGCCCCTCGAAGCGGCATTGGTGGAGGAGCGTCTGCTGCTGGAGAACATGCAACTTGACTCCAACAAGGTAGACGAGGTGGACGCTGGTATGCGTTCCCGTGTTGCGCGCATTGAAGAGCAGCGCCGAAAGGTGGCTGACATGGCAGCAACGGGCGATACCGCGATGACTAAGGCCCCACAGCAGGGCAGGACGGCACCAACAGCCTACGGTATCGAGGTTGCCCGCTTGACGAAGCTTGAGGCCGGTTATGCCGCAGCGATTGAGCACCGGGAAAAAGTGAAGGCGTCAACAACGCCTCCTACGAAAAAGACTGAAGACGTCATCGCTCCATCAGGTAAAGCAACATCGCGAGTCAGCCAGTGGTCTGAGGCGCTGGATGCGCAAAAGGTTGCACACGCTCAACAGCAGACAGAGCAGGGCACTTTTCTCCAGTTTTCTCAGCAACAGGAAGCAGAGTACTGGCAAGGAATTCTCAAACGTACTGACCTTACAGCCAAGGAACGCTTGAGCGTGCAGCGCAATTATTTGACCTCTTTGAACTCACTACGGCGCGAGGACGAAGGGAAAGCGTTTGCCGACGTGCAGGCTCAGGCCCAGCAGTACCGCAACAATATGGATGCGCGTTTGAATATCGCGCAGCAAGTGCTGGAGCGGAGCCGGCAACTTTATGGTCAGGACAGCCAGGAGTATCGCAAGGCGGCTGCGGAAGTGGTCGCTGTTGAGAGGGAAAAGCAGCAGCAAATCACCAACATGAAGCAACAGGAATATGCCGCTGATAAGCAGGCACGGCTTACCGATGTTGCCCATGCGGAGCAGATGGCGCAGTTGGACCTGCAGGCCAACTTGATTACCCAGGCGCAGTTGCTGCAGGCCCAAGCTGAGTTTGAAAAGCAGCGGTATGCAATTGAGGCTGAATCGCTTGCACAGCGAAAGGTGCTACTGGATCAGGATCCTGATCGAAACCCGGTAGCTCTCCAGCAAGTCCAGCAGCAAATTCTCGCTCTGGAACAAACCCATCGCAACAGCATGGCTGTAATCGGCCGGCAGCAAACTATGGAGTCACAGAGTAATTGGACTGGAATGGTAGGGAGCTTACAGGCCAGTTGGTCCAGCGGGTTGAACGGAATCCTTACCGGCACGATGGGCACCCAGGGGTTGCTGAAAGGTATCTTTGGAAGCATAGGTACCGCGTTCATTGAAAACATGGTCACCAAGCCATTGATGGCGTGGATCTTTGGCGAGACGGCGAAAACCGGTGCGACCGTCACGGGTGTCGGTGTGCGGACTGCTGCAGAAGCGGGCGGCGCGGCTATGTCGGTCGCGATCTGGGGCGCGGCGACCATCTCCAACATCATCGCCAGCGCATGGCAGGCGATGGCCGGTGCATTCGCCGCTATGTCAGCTATTCCTTTTATCGGACCTGTACTGGGGGTTGCGGCTGCTGTTGCGGCCGGTGCGTTTGTTTTCGGCTTGGTCAAGAACGTGGCGTCAGCTGAGGGCGGTTACGACATCCCCGCAGGTGTGAACCCCATGACCCAACTTCACGAACAGGAGATGGTGCTGCCAAAGCAGTACGCGAACGTCATTCGTCAGGCAGCGAGCGGCGAAGGGCAACTGGGTGGCGGCGGCGGTGGTTATCACTATCACGACAACAGCGGACGCCTTACCCCGGCTGACATTCGACGTAATGCGCGGGTGTTTGCAGAGGAAGTGCAGAAGTTGCGGCGTAATGGTGCCATTAAGGCATAAGGGGCGAATCATGATTATAGGGCCGTTTTTTCCAGCGAGATGGATTGCTGGTTTACCAGATCGAGGGGTAATGGCCGAAGACGTTTTGCCCCATATGCCGGGGCAAACACTGCTCGACAAGAAGGCACCGGAATGGAGTACCGGCGTTCAGAAGTCGGTAAGTGGGCGACGTCGAACCACGGCCTATTACGCTGCGCCTGTCTGGTCGTTCCAGATCAATTACAACGCTGTTCGTAAGCGTCCGGGGCTGGACGAGTGGACGCGGCTGTTGCAGTTTTTCAACGCACGCAAGGGACAGTTCGGTGAGTTCTTATATTTTGACCGTACCGATCACCAGGTATCGAAGCATCGTTTCGGGTTCGGTGACGGGGCCACCCGGGTATTTCAACTTTCCAGATCCATTGGGGACTGGGTGGAGCCGGTGTACGGCGTAGTCAACATTGAACTGCTGACAGTAAATGGAGTTCCCTCGAGCGCGTACACCGTGGATGAGTTGGGCCTAATCACATTTGCCCAGCCTCCCGCTGGTGGGGCTGTGTTGGAGTGGACAGGGGCCTTTTTCTTCCGTTGTGCCTACGAATCTGACTCGCTGAATAGCGCGCAGCCATTCGGGAGAATCTGGGAAATCAAAAACGTCTCTTTTACGAGTATCAAGCCATGATCGAGGCTACTCCCGAACTAAAGCAATTTCTGTCCTCGGCACGCAGCTTTGTTATGGCCGATCTCTACACCATCGCCTTGGCAAGCGGTCAGGTTCTTCGTTACACCGATGCGGGTATTCAACTCTATGTTGAAGGGGTGAACTACTCGGCGTCCGGTCCGTTAATCAAGCGTACGGGTGTCCGGATGGTACGAGGCATAGAGGTCGACACACTGAGTGTCACGTTCTATGCCGGCGTTCAAGACACTCTCCTGGGGGAGCCCGTGCTGGCCTTTATAGCCCGTGGTGGGTTCGACGGAGCTTCACTAACTCTCGCCCGGGCCTTCATGTCGGACTGGGGCGCTCCGGTGGTTGGGACTGTAATGCGTTTTATTGGTCGTGTTGCCGAAGTAGATCCTGCTAATAGAGAGCAGGCGACTGTTTCGGTCAAGTCGCCAATGGAGCTACTTGACACAAAAGTACCTAAGGGAGTTTTCCAGCCAGGGTGTCTACGTACCGTATATAGCGCTGACTGTGGCGTGAATCGGGCTTTGTTTGAAACAGCAGGGCATGTGCTATCGGTGTCGGCGGGCCTGAATATACAAACCGATGTCGCTGCAGAGCAGGGCTGGTTTGATCAGGGTGTAATTCGATTTGTAAATGGGGGTAACGCCGGCGTATCACGTACGGTTCGTCGCCAGTCGGGTAGCGGTGTTATTAGTTTGATACTCGGCTTGCCCGCAGTACCTCAGCCCGGCGATCAGTTCCTTATTTACCCAGGATGCCCGCGCACGCTGGACGCCTGCACTAATAAGTTCGGTAACCGGAGTCGCTACCGCGGGATGCCGTTCATTCCTGTCGCGGAGACGTCTGTATGACCGGGGTGGAATTGCTGCAGCGTGATGCAGTGTTGGCGGAGGCTCGGCGGTGGTTAAAGACTCCTTATGCTCACCGGCAGCATTTGGTGGGTGTTGGGGTGGATTGTGCCTGGTTATTGATTGAGGTTTTCCACTCGGCTGGGCTTATGCCTTGGATCGACCCGGGCGCTTATGCCCAAGATTGGCACCTACATCGCAGTCGCGAACTGTATTTGGGCTGGTTGGATGAGTACGGTCATGAAATAGAAACGCCTCAGCCTGGGGACGTCGCGATTTGGAAGTTCGGGCGCACTTACAGCCATGGTGCGGTTGTTGTCGACGAGCACCGGGTTATTCATTCGTATCGCGATGTAGGCGTAGAAGTCGCCGATATGCGCGAAGAGCGCCTAGCCAGCAGGCCGGTGCGGTATTACACGCTTAATCGATATGGGGGTGGATAATGGGAGGCGGTGGCAGCAGTATCTCGAATAGCGCAACACGCATAAACGCCTTGCAAATCCAAAGTAGCGCAAGTGGAAAGCCAATAGCCTGGATAGCAGGCCGAAACCGTATAAGTCCCAACCTTATCTACTACGCCGACTTTGAGGCAGTTGCCAAAACAACTAAAACAAAGACCGGTGGCAAAGGTGGCGGTGGCGCTACACAAAAAGACACTACCTATACCTATTACGCGGCCATCATCCTTGCGATTGGCCGCGGGCCGCTCAGCGCGGTACGGCGTATTTTTCGGGATAAAGAAGTATTCGATGAGAAGTTGGTCGACGGCGTGCCGCAGTCTGCTCTCGCGCAAATCGGGTTTAGCTTTATGCCTGGACAACCGGATCAGCCAGTATGGGGTTACCTCGAAACCAAACACCCGACCGAAGCTATCGCATACTCCGATACTGCTTATGTGTACTCGGCACATTATCTGCTGAATGATAACGCCGGCGTTCAGAATCACACCTTTGAAGTTGACGGACCCTACCAGGTGCCGGGCTTGCCGGACGCTAACCCCGGCGAATTTCTGCCTGGCCTATTAATGGATCCGCTGGATGGCGTGGGTTTCGATCCTCGGTGGATTGATGACATGTCTAATTACCGCGACTACTGCTTGGCAGAAAACTTGTTGCTGAGCCCGGTTCTGGACGAGCAGGCGCCCGCTAGTGAAGCTATCGCGCGATGGCTACAGCTGACCAACAGTGAAGTGGTGTGGTCTGCAGGAAAGATGAAGGTGGTTCCTTTTGGTGACCAAATAGTTACCGGTAATGGGGTTACCTGGTATCCGAATGTTTCCCCAGTAGCGCATCTGACCGATGATGATTTTTTGGCAGAAGAGGGTGAGCCACCGGTACAGCTGAAGATAAAAAGCCAGGCCGATAGTTACAACGAAGTGTCGTTAGAAATTCTTGATCGTGATCATGAGTACAACACGGATGTGGTGCGTGGAGTGGACCAAGCTGCTATTGAGCAATTCGGCTCTAGACCTATGGACACAATCAAGGCGTATGAAATCTGCAATCCCGTCATTGCGTCGCACTCGGCCCAGTTGCTGGTTCAACGCAAGCTTTATATACGCAATGAGTATCGCTTTTCCCTGGGTTGGCAACATGTGCTACTGGAGCCGATGGATCTGGTTACTGTCACCGAGCCGGGGTTGAAGCTTGATCGGCGATTGGTGCGTCTGATCTCCGTCGAGGAAGATGAGGATGGGAAAATTGCCATCGTTGCAGAGGACGCATTGCTCGGCACTGGTAGCGCGTCAAATTACCCCGTGCAGAGCAAGAGCGGTTATCAGGGAAATCAGAACGCAACGCCCGGCCCAGTGCTACCGCCAATAATTTTTAATCCTCCTGAGAGTCTACTACTCCCGGGCGAACTTCAGGTTTGGGGTGCCGTCGCCGGAGCTGGCGACTCCTGGGGCGGTTGTGAGGTCTGGATCAGTGCGGACGGTGACAGCTATCGGATGGTCGAGAGTATCTATGGCCGATCTCGGATAGGACGCCTTACTGCGCCTTTGGAGGTTGGTAGTGATCCTGACCTGCAGAATGCTTTATCGGTCCAATTGGCGGTTCCTTCTGAACTCACGGCGGCCACCACGGGTGAGGCTGATAGCGGTGCAACACTTTGTTGGGTTAACGGTGAGTTGATCAGCTACCGAGATGCTTTGCTCACGGGGCCGGGATCATACAATCTGAGCTATCTGCGTCGAGGCCGGTTAAGTTCTAAGGTTTCTGCTCACGCCGTGGATGCCCCTTTTGTAAGGCTTGATGATGCCATCTGGAAATACAGTTTCGCCGTTGATCAAATCGGCAAGCGGGCCTGGGTCAAATTTCGCTCCTTTAACGTGTTTGGGCGAGCATTGGAGGATCTGGCAGATGTCACTGCTTATAGCGTGATGCTATCACCAGTTAAAGTCGCGCCAAGCCCGGCGCTTAATTTGCAGTTGGTCGGCACTTTTGAAGCGCCATATTTCACTGTGAGCTGGGCTGCAGGTAGTCATGCAGAGGACCGCCTGGTAAGGGTGCGCAACGGCGCTACCAACGCCTTGCTAAGGGAAGTACCTACAACCAGCACGGCTTACACCTATCAGCGAGCAGATGCGCTGGTGGATGGGGCGTTGGTGCGCGCTTACCGGGTGGAAATCGTCGAGCGGAACGCAGTCGGTAATGCCCCTGTTACCGCCCTGACAGTGACGAACACCGCTCCTCCAGCCGTGACAGGAAGTACCGCTATTGTCGGCGGGGCTACGGCCCTTGTAAGTTGCAATCCAAGCCAAGCGGCCGATGCCGCAGGGTACATTTTCGTGTACTCAACGCAATTAGGATTCGATCCAACGGTTTCTGGAACCGTTGGTTACGAAGGTGCGTCTGCATCTGGGCAGGTTCAAGGCTTATCATTGGGAACCACTTATTACCTACGTATTGCTGCGTTTGATACTTGGAGCAACGTTCGCTCACAGCTTAACTTTGCACCACCAATTACCCTTCAGACCTGAAAGAGATAATTATGCAACCTATTCAGTTCTTCGCTGCAAGAGCCGAAGACGGCGCTCTATTGCCTGATGCGACCGTGGACGTGTTTGTTCACGGCACGCAAGAAAGAGCCGTTTTGTTTTCAGACTCTCCGGGTGTTACACCTTTAGGAAATCCCGTTCGTTCTGATGCAAACGCACGGGTGTTTTTCTATACAACGGCTCCTCGTATTGATATGCGTATAAGTCGATATGGATATGTCGCGCCGCTGCTGGTCGATATCTCTACATTGGACGCGGCGACTGCTGTAGAGCAGGTTCAGGATAATATTGATAAGGCGATAAATAAGATCGATGGTTCGCTAGAGGTGATGAGAACTCAATTTGATGAGCTTCTCGAGCGGTCTGGTTTCGAAACAGTGTTCTTGCCTTATGGTGTTGGAGTTGTCGTGGAGCGTCCTACACAAGCAGTGCAGCGTGATGGTGAGCTGTATAAAGTTACGAATCAATCAGACTTGCCACTTACGCTTTCAGGCAATTGGAATGCAGATCGCCTGAAGTTGACAGCTATCGGCGATCAGGCGCTCCGCCAACAAGTACAACCGTTCCTGGACGCTGGTTACTTCCAGCCAAATGATCTTGATTTGTCTGGCGTTGTCAATGAACAGGCAAAAATTATAGCGTATTTGCTCAAATATAAGCGAGTAAGAATCCCGGCCGGGAAAGTCAATATTGGAGAGCTTGCACCTCCTTCTGGAACATCTTTGATTGGCTATGGAAAAACTAGACTTAATCGGTCAACGAAACAGTGGTTGTCTGGCGGAACCACTCTAATAGGTTCAATTAATCTTACAGGCAAGACCGGTTGCCGGCTTTATGACTTCAATTGCGATGGATACGCAGCAGGTAATGCCATCGTGGGATTGTCTGATTCTACTGAGTGGCATTGGATTGAGCGTGTGGCTGCTCGCGCCAGTGACCATAACTTTTTGTTTGAGCAAAATGGCTCAGATAGTGCTGGCCGTTACGGCGGCAATATTTTCTGTGTCGACTGTGATGCCTACGATGGACCGAATGGGTTCGTCTCCAAAATGCTCAACGTTACATTCTTACGCTGCTTCGCTTATGACGTCACGGTTCAAGCCCATGTGGCTGTATCCGATAATATCAACGGCCCGGGTATTTTTAGTCGTGCTCAAAATACTAAGTTTATAGAGTGTGGCGGCGATGGTTGTCATATTGGCTGTTCCATTTATTCTCACGATTTCTACCATGGTGTTCCACCCGCCAGTCACGTAGTTACAGTGAGTCCATCGACGGGTACTTATTGGTCGGGTTCCCACACCAATGTGACCAACTGCCAAGGCCACGTCGGTGATTATCCAGAGCAGCCCGGCAGCCCTTATAACTTTGTTCCGATTTTCAATAACGAGGTAACAGTTGGTGGAGGAAACTTCCAGAACTCGCCATTGTTTGGTTGGCGCTTTGATTGGGCTGGTCGTCCTAGGGTTTTGGCTGGTCACTTCTCGGGTTGCGTCAATCCAATCGTGATTGGGTCGAATGTTGTGGATCTTTACGTGGATTATAGTGTTACTCGTTTTGGTGCGATTAATCCCGGAATCTTGTCCTACGAAATTGTAGAGTCGAGCAACGCAAACGCAATAAACGTCAGCATGGTTCGAGATGTCTTGGTTGTTCGGAATACTGAGCCTACGGCTATCTCGTTGCTTGTAACAGGTAATAGCTTCCAGAAGATAAATATTATACTTGATGATGATCTGACTACTTTGACGATTGGTGCAAGAGCGATCTTCGGAAAAGGCTCAGCGATATCTGCGGAGTGGAATGGTGAACTCGGTACGTGGCGGGTGATTGCGGCTCCTAGCACTTTTCCGGATTCAGAGGTTCCGTTTGAATATGCCATGAATCTTGATTTGTCTTGGCGATCAAAGGCTGCGTATGTAGAAATGACGGGGAACATTAATACGTTGGTAGTTCGCGGAGGATTTATACCTGGTACACGGTCAACGTTGAGACTTGTGGCAAAGTCTTCTGCCTATTCAGTATTCAACTGGGATGGTGTCAATTGGGGGGCGGCCACCGCTGTTACCTCAATTGCAGCAGATCAGATTGTACTGATCCAGTTCTACTGGACGGGTAAAATCCAGCTCGTTGAGTCTGTTTTGAGATTCTGACACGTCCACGAGGGAGGCGTTCTGATATCATCCGCTTTCTAATCGGAGCTATTTCAATGCAAGGCAAGCTTTTTCTATCTGCGCTGTTGCTTTCCGGCTGCGCTTTGGCCGACCAATCTCAACTCGACCAGCACGTAAAATGCCCAGTGTCTTCGGGCAAAACGTACCGGGTTCTTTTCGTCGGTGACAGCATAACTCGACATGGCTTCAACAAAGATACGATCCGCGATCTAGGTTGGTCTCATACCTCAGGAATGGGCGCGTCCAGCGCAAAGACTGACTATGTGAATCAGTTGGTGTCTATGATCGCTAAAGATCGAAACCAATACGTTGTCAAGTGTTACCACACCTACGGCGGTAGTGGGTCTGTAGCTGAGCGTATATCCGGGTTGCCGATGGTATCGGATACCAATCCAGATCTGGTTGTCCTGCAGCTTGGCGAGCATGACAATGCCACTGCAGATCCGGTTTTGTTTCACCGACAATACGCGACTCTGGTGCGCCAGGTGCGAGCCATGCCTAGCAAGCCAAAGGTAATTGCACTAGGTCCATGGTCTCTCGCGCCACTGAACGCAAATGGTGAATACAGCGACGAGACCGCTGCGGTGCAGCGCGAAATGTACGGCGTCGCCATTGAGGAGAGCCTTCAATACATGTCGGTGATGGATCTCGCTGCAATCCCTGAGGCGCACGGCTGGGGCAAGTCTGAAGGCGTAAGGTGGCACCCAAATGACCTTGGTCATGCCATGTACGCAGCTAGACTCTTTAGGCTCTACAAGGCTGTTCAAGTAGAGTAAACAATGCAACAAGCCCGGCAAAACTGTCGGGCTTGTTTATTTCGGCAATGTCTGTGTCGATTGTGAAGTAACCCGTCGGTATGCAGTGCTAGTCCTTTGATTTGAGGTCAAAGGCTCGTCTCCTAATAATCTCCTCATTCGCGGGTGATATTTGACATAACCTATCGACTATCTTCCGACCTATGTCTTCTACCCCGTCAACTATCTGTTGTATATTAAATGCTTCACCACGGAAGTAGTAAGTTCTATTTTCTGGGTTGAAGTGATGAATTATATCTCCATCTCCAATGTACGGGCCTTGTATGAGTTCGCGGGAGCCTATCATTTTCAATATGATACTTCTGTTAAAGGATGATTCGGCCCATTCATCTAACCTTTCGTCATAATGTTCGAAATGGTCTCTCAGCTTACGTTGCCTAACGCTGTGATCATCTTCCACCCCTACGGAATTTCTTAGATAGTCTCCGCGTGCCTTGGAACGGGCTTTTGATAGTTTGTTTGGGGATCCGGGCGGCCAAAACATTCTGGAAACGGCGGCTGAGTGATTTATAAGCGCCGTTATATGGTCGAAAGGGTCGCAATCGTCTTGGTGGGCCATTGCATAGTTAAAGCGTACCGTGGAGATCATGCATAACTTACAGTCTTGTAGCGCTTGCTCTAAATATGTTCTTTCTAAGTCTTGTTCCATGATCGCTCCGTAGTTCTGGTTTTCTGTTGTGACTATATATGGCTAGCTGAGGTTTCTCGAGTTTTTCCAATTTTTGAGAGAGGTGATTATGTCAGTAAAAGAGTCCCGTGGGGTTCGCAATCGCAACCCAGGCAATATTGAATACGCTCCAAATAACCACTGGCAGGGCCAGCTGAAACCAGATTTTTCAATTGAGAAGAGATTTGCCCGTTTTGATACACCTGAAAATGGTATTCGGGCGTTGGCTAGAGTCCTGCTGTCGTACCAGCGTAAGCATGGTCTGAAGACCGTGAAGGCGATCATCAGCCGGTGGGCACCATCGGTAGAGAATGACACCGCCGCCTACGTGCGTGCCATCGAATCTAGCACCGGCACCCGCCCTGGCGCCGAAATTGAACTGGATCAGCCGGCGGTGATGGCCGGCTTCGTCAAAGCGATCATTCACCACGAGAACGCAGGGTACGTATATCCGGATCGGATAGTCGCAGAAGGCGTGCGGCGGGCTCTGGCATGACGCCGGTTCAGAAGCTGGCCGGGATGGTGGCGCTGATTGTGCTGCTGATGGCCTGTGCCGCTGGCGTTACTTGGCAGGTGCAGGACTGGCGCATGGGCAAAAAACTCGTCGAGCAGGCCGGCCTACACAAGGATGATTTGGCCGCGATCAGTAACGCCGCCGCTGGCCAAGCTCGCGCCGAGCAGCAAAAGCGACTGGCCGCGGAGCAACAGCTCGCGCTCCAGGACCAACAACACAGAAAGGAATTATTCGATGCCCAGCGCAACCAGGCTCGCCTGCGTGACCAGCTTGCTACTTCTGATGTCCGGCTGTCAGTCCTCGTCGAGGATTCAGCCAGTGGTTGCAACGTGCCTGCCACCCCCAGCGCCGTCGGCGTGGTTCATGCAGCCCGTCGAGCCCAACTTGACCCAGCGCATGCTCAAAGAATTGTCGCCATTACCGATGAAGGGGATAACGCCATAATTGCATTGCGTGCATGCCAAGCTCACGTCAAGGAAATTATGAATTGATAGCACGCTACACGCCCCTGGCGATTGTCAGCGTCAAGGGCTGCCGAGCGTATCTCATGAAAGTCTCCCGCTCACTTACCAAGGCCTGATTGGTCTTTAAATTACTTCATCTAAGGCTGAATTTAGGCGATGATGGGATCAATCGTCAGAAATTAAGAATAAGGCTTGGAGCATTGTCATGATAGACGGAATATTCTTGATGTTTTCAGTTGTGCTGGCTGTATTTATATCTTTAATTTTGGTTGCGTGCTTTGTTGGGAAGGGGACTTTGAGGAGTTTTAGAGTTACTTCAATTTTGAAGCTTGATACGAGTAAAGGTCTGATTCATCAGGGCTTGTTATGGCTGTCTATTTTTACTCCCCTCGCAGTGGCGATTTCTTTGGGGCTCTGGGTTTGGCCTAAATATAGTTTCGAACTGTCACCAGCAGGTTTTAAGAATTTTATCGATATTAGTATTTTGCCATTGGCTGTTATGTCGTTGTCGTTGCCTCTGTCTGGATTAGTTTCACGATTTCATTCAACGCAGCAAACGGCTAAACAAATTGAGGTAGTTAGTTTCAAAAATAATTTAGATGCTTTCTATACTCACAGGAAGGAAATGCTGGCCTATTTCTCTGCTATCCAAGACGTAGATTATCTGGGGGTCGAGATATTCAAATATCATTTGCACCCCGTATTACACGTCCGATTCTTTTCAGGCGCGCCTGAAAATGGGCTTCCAAAGATTGAGGTTGATTCTTTTGAGGCAGTCAATGCGCAGATAATATCAGGTGCTAAATTTCTTAAGTCTGTATTGGTGCCAGGTGGCGTAAGTTCATTTTCTACACTGGACGCTTATTTGCAAGCGTGTAAGAGTATCTGCCTTGCTGCTAATAGTCTTCACCTTACACAGGTTACTAGAGGATTTGTTTCTCGAGGGGTGTTAGTTAGGAGTGAAGGGTGTGCACCTCCAAAGTATGATTTTATAACTTTAGGTACGAGCACTTTGGATGTTCTTGCTGCAATAAGGTTTACCAAAGATTTTTACGACAATCTATGTGATTTTGCAGGATATCCAAGGTCCGTAATACCAGAAAATTTGGAAATGGTTTTCCAAGGTGGACAGAGCATTCTCGATGGCAACTTGGAAATAGAGAGATTGCATGAATCGGAAATCGCTCATCTTATCGAAATCAGGCGTGCTTCCTACGATGAAAATCATCCACTGTCGCTACAAGCAACGCCTGTTTTTAGTGAATCTATAAAGGTTTAACGCGTATTAATTCAGGCCCTTTGTTTCGCACGTTGCCCACGGCTGTGTCTACCTTGAACCACTCGAATACTTCGGACGGTTCGCCCTGGTGCAGCACCATCTGTTCGGCGCGCTCCTTGGGCGTGGCCGGATCCAACCATTCCCGGGCTAGGGCCGGGGTCAGCACCACGGGCCGTCGGTCGTGAATATCCACCATGCCCCCGGCACTGTCGGCGGTGATGATCACGAATCCGTCGTGCTCGCCTGGACCTTCGTCAGCATCTGGTAGCTGGCCAATGGCGGCGCAGAATATCGGTGCACCATCGCGCCTGCGGATCAGGTACGGCTGCTTCTTGGGTCCGCCTTCATCCACCCACTCAAACCAGTTGTCGAGGGGCGTAATTGCCCGGTGCGGCCAGATCGCCCTGAAGAACGGACCATGCGCCACTTTCTCCACCCGCGCATTGATCGGCGCTGCGCGGTCTTTCGCCCAGTGCGGCCGCCATCCCCAGCGCACTGGATCGGCGTGGAGCAGGTCACCCTGCAGGTGCAGCAGTGCAACCGCAGTTGATGGCGCCACGTTGTAGCGCTCTATCGGCTGATCCCCCACGGAGTTCGCCAGCGCATTGGGCATACTCAGCGCTGCAACGAAGTCATGAATTCCCCGATACTGTGAAAGTCTTCCGCACATAAGCATCTCCGCTCGTCGGCGCCGATGAACAGCCGGTCCTCGGCCAATCTCTACACTGTAGACACTGGCCCGAGGTATTCGTCATGGCGATCAACGTTGATCAGGTGAACGCAATGGAGGCGTGGTTTGCGCTGCTTAACGATCCAGCCTTCATATCGGCCACGCCTGAAGAGCGCTACGAAACGCGACTGGCCCTGGCTGACGACCTCAAGCAACAGGGGCTGATTAACGAAGGTGAGTGGCGCGAGCTGAATGAGGAGGCGGTCGCGGCCTATGCCGACGAGTTAGGCTAATGGCTGCTTGTAAACGCTAAGCTCGAGCAGCAGTCGCTGATTTTCCCTGAGCAGATGGTCGCGCTGCCCGGTGATGATCTTCACGCTTTGCACTGAGGCAAACGAGTACTGTTGTTCCAGCGTACTGATCTTTTCCAGCGCCTCGGCGAGCTTTCCTTCGGCCTCGGCCTTACCTGTCATGAGCAGGTCATTCATCTGCACCAGGCCGGCGATATTCGCCCGCGCTCGACGCAGCATGCGCTCGGTCTCCACCAGCTCATCGACTAAGATTGAGCATTGGTGCTGGTACATCTCAAGGGGAGTGGGGCAGCCGAGCCAATCATCGGTGTCCATGTCTACGTTCATAGCGTGAACCTCGTATACTGTATGCGTGTACAGTAATCGAGGTTCAGAAGTGATGCGATTTCAGCCGACGAAGCGTAGTAAATCCATTCCGCAATCAAATGTGTTCGGCCCGTGAACATTGGTCTGCGCCGCCCGTGGAAATACTATTATGCGGAATGGGAAAATCTATAAGCAATTGAAAAATAACCCTTTTATTGGGGATTGCAAATCCGCCTACGCCGGTTCGATTCCGACCTCGGCCTCCACTCTTAGAAACCCCGTAGGTTAACGTCTACGGGGTTTTTTATTGCCTGGGATTTAGCAATACCGCCACCGACCTCATTGCGTGAAACTGATCGAAGCAAATGATGTCCGATTGCTATCGGCCAAGGACGAGGTCCGCCAAGCGCGCATTGGGTCTACGCTCATTAAAGCCTCAAACGACCTCCTCACGCCGTTTTAGCCGCGCGCTTATCCTGCCAGCGCAGAATAACGCCCGCACTCATCAAAGCTGACAGAGTGAACCATGAAACAAAAAATTCTTCTTGTAGTCGTGTGTGCTGCACTCATCCAAGGCTGTGCCGCCCCTTCCAAAAGCCATGAAGAATCACCTTCGATGCCAACTACCTCAGCCGCTGTAGCCCAGCCAACCTTATCTGCTTACGACTGGAACCTGGTCTCGGCAACGGATGCGTCGGGCAAGCCTCTCGTGGCGATGAACAAAGGCATCGAGCGCAAGTTGCGTGTTGCCTTTGGTGACAACAACCTGAGCATCAGCGGCG